>Ga0272445_1000714_pt1 | contig 29265 bp, 26 predicted proteins | sample YNPCB0031_FD_194404 | JGI IMG/M metagenome (GOLD analysis project Ga0272445, IMG submission 194404) | Hot spring sediment microbial communities from Yellowstone National Park, WY, United States - YNP-CB-003-1 | ecosystem: Environmental > Aquatic > Thermal springs > Hot (42-90C) > Sediment... | reverse complement strand
AAGTTTAAATATAAGGGAAATAAAAGGCGATATGGGGGATAGCTCCCTATAATTTTATTAAAATTAAATAAGTTATTAATTTTCAATAACTTATATAAAATTTGGCTTAAATAAAAAGTTTCCTATAAGGAAACTTTCATATTTCAATAAGTCATTGTATTTCAATAACTTACAATATTTTTTAAAATTCTTGGTATAATTTTTCCATCTTCATTGACAAAATTAAAATTTTTGGTATAATTTAATAAGTTGAACTTTAAGGTATCGGTAATCTGCCCAGCTTATAATGAGAAAGAAAATATTCCTTTTTTATTTAAAGAGTTAAAAGAAAAATTAAGCGAAGATTATGAGATTATTTTGGTTGATGATGGCAGTAATGATGGCACTTATGAGACCGCATTGGCTGAGGCAAGTAAATATAATAATATCAAGGTTATAAAACACCTAAAAAACTACGGAAAAACCGAAGCCATTATTAGTGGCTTAAAGGCTTCTTCGGGAGAAATTATAGTTATCTATGATGCTGACCGGCAGTTTTTACCTGAAGATATTGTTAAAATAGTTAAAAAGATAGAAGAAGGTTATGATTTGGTTTGCGGTTATAAAGTAGGTAAATATGAAAAGAAGTTGGTATCAAAAATTTATAATTTTTTGGCAAGGCTTCTTTTTAGAATTCCGGTAAGAGACATTAATGCCTTAAAAGGAATGAGAAAAGAGGTTTTAGAAAATATGAAATTGAGAAAGGATTGGCATCGTTATATTGTTCCGCTCGCCTTTCATCTGGGCTATAAGATTACCGAAATTCCAGTTATTTTGAGAAAAAGGGAATACGGTCTTCCCAAATATTCTTCTAAAAAAAGGATTATTATCGGTTTTTTTGATTTATTAGCGGTAGCTTTCCAATTAACATTTTTAAAAAAACCGATGCTTTATTTTGGAACCATCGGCTTGGTTTCTTTAACTTTTGGTTTTTTAGTCGGAATTCTTTCCATTATTTTAAGACTTTTTGGTCACGGTTATCGTCCCCTTTTATATCTGGTTATCCTTTTGATTTTAAGCGGTATCTTGTTTTTCAGTTTAGGTTTAATTGGTGAGGTTCAGACAAGTATTATTGAGCGGTTGGAAGATATTGAAAGGAAACTGAAATGAAAAAAATATTTAACTATTTAAGAATTGTCATTGCCGTTTTTTTACTATATTATCTTTTAAGAAAGATAGATTGGGATACCAGTTTAAAGGTATTAAAAAATATAAATCTTTATTATACTTTTTTAGCCTTCCTTTTTTTTCTTTTGTTTGTGATTATTTCCAACATCCGCTGGAAAATGCTTCTCTCGGCAATTAAAATCAATTATTCCTTTTCTTACCTTTTAAAGGTTTATTTTGCTTCTTTATTTTTTAATAACATTTTACCAACAACTATTGGTGGCGATGTCATCAGAATTGCCTACACCGAAAAAGAGAAAGGGTTGGCTTATGCCTTCTCAACGGTCTTTGTTGACCGGGCGATTGGTTTTATCGGACTTTTCTTCTTTGCCTTGATTGCCTCTTTTTTTATTTTTTTACAAGATAAAAGGAGTAATTACCTTTATTTAAATGCTATTGGTACTATCTTTTTACTTTTCTTACTGTTAATCTTATTTTCGGAAAAGTTTTATTCCTTTTTTAGAAAAATTTATGGAAAAATAAAAATCTTAAAAATGGGTGAAAGAATTGAAAGGTTTCATTCAGCAGTTATCGTTTTTAAAAATCACCAATCAGTTTTATTTTCCAATTTCCTTTTCTCGCTTTTAATCCAATTATTCCTGGCTTTAGTTTGGTTTTATGCTTCCCAATCGCTTAATACTTCAACAACACTTCTTCCCTATCTTTTATATATCCCTTTGATTGGCATCATTACCATGTTACCCATTACTATTGGTGGTTTGGGTTTAAGGGAGAATTCTTTTGTCTATTTTTTAAAAAACAATTTGGGAGAAAATAATGCTCGTTTAGTTAGTCTATTTTTTTTATTAATCAATTTTTTCTTTTCCTTAATTGGTGGAATAATATTTTTATTTTTAAAAAGGGAGGATAAAAATGGTTCAACCAAGAGCTGATTTAGAAAGAATCCAACCTTACCGTCCTGGCAAACCAATTGAAGAGGTTTGTCGGGAGTTGGGATTAAAAAAAGTTATCAAATTGGCATCTAACGAAAATCCCTTAGGAACATCGCCAAAAGCCATCAGGGCGATAAGAAAGGCAATCAAAGAAAGTTTTCTCTATCCGGATGATATTAATTATTATTTAAAAAAGAAACTTTCCGAAAAATTTAACATTGATGAGAGTTGTATTATTACTGGCAACGGTTCGGTTGAAATTATCTATCTTGCCTGTCTCGCCTTTTTAACTCCGCCCAACGATGAATTAATTGTCTCTAAAGGAAGTTTTGTTTTAGCCAAAATTGGTTCCCAAGTTGCTGGTGCTAAATGTGTAGAAATTCCTCTAAAAGAATACCGCCACGATTTGGAAAGAATTTTGGCTTCCCTAACTCCCAATACGAAAATTATCTATCTTGATATTCCGATAAATCCCTTAGGAACAATTGTTTATAAAAAGGAGTTGGAGGACTTTATGGAAAAGGTTCCCGATAATATTTTAGTAATTTTTGATGAAGCCTATTATGAATATATAACCGAAAAGAAATATCCCGATACCTTCCGCTATCTAAGAAAAGGTAAAAATGTCTTAATATTAAGAACCTTTTCTAAAATTTATGGTCTTGCTGGTTTAAGAATTGGCTATGGCTTTTCTAAACCCGAAATCATTTCCGCTTTAAACAAGGTCCGCTACCCCTTCCATGTGAACCGCTTAGCCCAAATTGCGGCTATTGCTGCCTTGGATGATACAAGATTTGTCAAAAAAAGTATTAGAAATAACGAAATGGGCAAAAAATACCTTTACAAAGAGTTAACCAAGATAAAAAATGTCTTCTTTTTAGAAAGCCATGCCAATTTCATCTTTATCAACTTTCCGGTTGATGCCCAAATTATTTTTGAAAAATTATTAAGATTGGGCGTCATCACCCGAACCTTAAAAGAATATGATTTTCCCAATGCTTTAAGGGTTACTATCGGTAAGCCTGAAGAGAATGAATATTTTATAAAATGTTTAAATAAGGTTTTAGCCGAAATTACTTAAAAATATCTTGACTTTTAAATGGTTTTAATTAAAATCAAATAATGAGGATTGGTTTTCATATCGCCATTAGTGGTGGTTTTAAAAAAGTTGTGGAAAGGGCAAAAAAAAGGGGATGCGAAACTATTCAAATCTTTTCCCGCAATCCCCGCGGTTGGCGTATTTCCAAATTAAATCTGAAAGAAGTAGCCATTTTTAGAAAAGAGTTGGCAGAAAACCAGATTTACCCTCTTTTTGTCCATATGCCTTATCTCCCCAATTTAGCCTCGGGCAAAAAGACCATTTTTAAAAAATCGCTTCAAGCCCTGATTGCCGAATTAGAAAGAGCTGAAATTTTAGGAGCGGAATATGTGGTAATGCATATCGGCAAAAGAATGGGAACTGATGAAGAAAATGCTTTAAAAAATGTTGCTTGGGGAATAAACGAAGCCTTTTCCCAAGTGAAAAATAAAGTAATCTTGCTTTTGGAAAATACTGCGGGTATGGGAAGTGAAGTTGGTTATAATTTTGAAAGTATTAAAAAAATAATCGACTTGGTAGAAGATAAAGAGAGGATTGGCTTGGTTATGGATACTGCCCACATTTTTGAAGCGGGGTATAATATTGCCACTAAGGAAGGATTAGACGAAACTTTAAGAGAGTTAGATAACCTAATTGGCTTGCGAAAATTGTATCTCTTACATTTAAATGACTCTAAGACTGATTTAGGTAGTCGGGTTGATCGGCATTGGCATATCGGCAAGGGGAAAATTGGTCGCGAAGGTTTCAAAAATATTTTAAACCATCCCCTATTAAAACACCTGCCCGCCATCTTAGAAACACCCAAAAATGACACTAAATGGGATTTAATGAATTTGAAAATGGTAAGAAGTTTATTAAAATAATTAAAATCTTTGCGGTCCCCTAAATAAAAAAGTTGAAATAATTACCCAGAAAAGCCAGATACCAATTACTAAATAATAAGTTTTATTATCTTTGATATCAAAGACAATTTTTAAACCCAAAGCAATCAAAATTATTTGCCAAATAGTAAAAAAGTCAAAACGGGAAAGAAAACGGAATAATAACCCGCTCTCTTTGGGCAAAAATAAAGCCAAACTGGTAGTAACAAAGGGTGATTGGCGTAAGATAATAATAATACTTCTAATTAAAGAACCAAAAGCAGACACTAAACCAGCTCCGCAAACAACCGCCAAGGTTTTTTCAAAATTGCCTTCAATTCCTAATAAAGTTAAAGAAAAATTAAAAATCAAAGCAATTATTAAAAGAAAAATAAGAGTAAAAATTGAGGCACTTACTAAACTTATGATTAACCGGGTTGGCCTTTTTAAAAATCCTTCAACCCTTTCTATCTGTTCGGGGGTTGCTCCCCTTTCTTCCATTCTTTTGATAATTTCCGAAACCTTGGTATAGCGGTTAGCCACATAGGTTTGAATTAGCGTGAAAATGAGGATGATAATTAAAGGAATAACAAAAAGTGGTTTTTCTCTCAGTTTTAAAAAATAATTTCTTGGCGCTAAAAAAATATCACCAATCATTTTTCCTCCTTTTTAATTAAATTAATTCTCTTCTCCCTTCCATTGCCTTGGCAATGGTAATTGGGTCAGCCAATTCTAAAGAAGAACCAAAAGGCAATCCTAAGGCAATACGGGTTATTTTTTTATTATATTCTTTTAAGAGGTCATAAAGATAATGAACGGTAGCTTCACCTTCGGTTGTTGGATTTAAAGCAATAATTATCTCCTTCAAATTATCATCCTTCACTTTTTTAATTAACTTCTCAATTCTTTCTTTCATTACCTCTTCTTTTTCCGAAGTTAAAAGACCACCAAGGACAAAATATTTACCACGATAAATTTTGGTAGTTTCCAGATAGAAGAGATGATCCGGCTCTTCCACAATGCACAACAAACTTTTATCCCGACTTTCATCTTGGCAGATTTTACAACTTTTTTCTTGACTGTAATTAAAACATTCCGAACAGATTTTTAAATTAGCCCGCGCGTTAATTAGCGAAGCGACAAATTCTTTTATCTCTTCTTCTTTCATTTTTAATAAGGCGAAACCGATTCTTTGGGCACTTCTTTTACCGATGCCCGGCAATTTCGCCAAAAATTTCAATACCTTTTTAAAATCTTCGTTCATTCAATCTCTTCAAAACCTTCAAAAGTTTTATCTAAAATTTCGGAAATCTTTTTTTCTTCTTTTAGCTCCCTTTGGACAAATTTTATCTTAACCTCTTTATTGAGAATTTTCTTTAAAACTGCCTTTATCTCCTCCTCATGTTCTTGAAGAAGGGTTAATTTGCCTTTAACTGGTGGATAATAAATGTGGATAAGATTATCGACCTCTTTGATGAGGGTGTCTTCTAAGAGGCTGGCAATTTTCGGTGAGAGACTATAAATCTCACCCAAAGAGATTACCCCCATCTCCTTTTTCAATTTGAAATATTTTAACAAGGCTAAGCTCAAATTTTCTAAAATAATTTCGGGGAAAGAAGTATATTTTAATAATTTTTCATAATTGATTAAGAGATTAACCATTTCGTGAAGTTCATTATCGGAAAAAAGATTACCAATCTGCTGAAAAAATTGATATTCTTCGGCAGTAATTCCCAATACCTTTTGGGGCAAATCATTTTTTATTAGTAAGATTGTCCGAAAACTAAAAAGAATACTTTTGTAGAATTCAAAGACATCGCTACCTTCTTTTTCAATTTTGACTAAAAATTTTAAGACATCTTTAATATTGGCTTTTTTTAATTCTTCAAAATATTCAAAAATTATCTTTTCGGGAACAGCGCCCAAAAGTTTTTCCACATCTTCCCCCTTAATCGGCGGTGTGGCAAAAACCGAAACCTGCTCTAAAATAACTTCCGCATCTCTAATTGCACCATCCGCTCGCTTGGCAATTTGATAATAAGCATCTTCTTCTAAAAGAAGATTCTCCTTTTGGGCAATCTCTTTTAATCTTAAAACCAACTCGTTAACCGTGGCCTTGCGAAAATCAAATCTTTGGCAACGGGAGATTATTGTTTTGGGAATTTTTGAAGGATTGGTGGTAGCAAAAATAAATTTCACATAAGGAGGTGGTTCCTCTAAAATTTTTAGTAAGGCATTAAAGGCCTCGGTGGTTAACATGTGAACCTCATCAATAATATAAACCTTAAACCTACCTTTTATCGGGTTAAAACGCGCTTTCTCTCTTAACTCTCTCACTTCATCAATCCCCCGATTAGAAGCACCGTCAATCTCAATCACATCTAAACAGTTAGAATTATCAATTTCTTTACAAATCTCACATTGATTACAAGGATTAATAGTCATCCCTTTTTCACAATTTAAGGCTTTCGCAAAAATACGGGCAGTAGTTGTTTTCCCAGTTCCTCTTGGACCACAAAAGAGATAGGCGTTATGGATTTTATTATTTAAAATTGCGTTCTTTAATGTTTTAACAACCACATCCTGAACAAAAATCTCATCAAAGGTTTTTGGTCGATATTTCAGAGAAAAAATTTTTCTTTCCATATCAAAAATTATAATTTTTAACTAATTAAAATCAATAAATAAAAAATTCTGGGATTGGGCGATAAGTTCGAGAAAGCGATAATGGGGCTTTAATAAAAAGGAAGCTCCAGCCAGGCACCCTGACAACCGACATAACACCTACTTACCGTTGCTGCCTTCCGGCCCTGGCGGGGTTCGTAGGGTATGCCTTTGTCAGACCCAGCCTTCATCGCCTCCTTAATTTATTAAAGACACCCACTATCCTTTCCCTCAACTTATCTTTTCAGCCCCGCATAAGGCAGGTTTCGGGTTACAGGGGACTGCCACCCCCCCACTTTAGCCCAACCCCAGAGGATTATAATTGTAATTGATAAGGTTTGGCAAATAAAGTTGTGGTGTCAGGTTCTTCATTATAAATCTTTTTAAACAAAGAAATTATCGCTCCTTTATTCATCACTCCAGTTTTTTGGATATCCGGTATTCTCACATCTTCCGCCGAAAATTGAAAATGTTTTTTATAAACTTTTCGCGCATATTTGGCATCTTTATTAACTATCGCAATCGCACCGTCGGTTAACCTTTTGATTTTAGCACACAATCTTCTTTTTTTATTAAAGAAATCTTTGGAAAAACCAAGGGCATAACCCGGATAGGAAGGAAGATAAATTTTTGGTAAAGGACCTTCAAACAGCACATAATAACCCTCTTTAATCAATAAAGAACGATAGGGTTCAATAAATAAACCGGCATCCAACTCCCCTTTTAAAAATTTATCATAGATTTCACCGAAACTACCCTCATAAAAAGTAACCGTTTTGACATCAACACCACTTTTTTGGAGAATTTCTTGGGCAATGGCTAAATAACCAAAAGGAACGCCAAATTTTTTCTTATTAAGAAGGGGAAAAGTAATTTTCTCTTTTAATTTCAATTTCTTTTGATTAACAATGATAGCGTCAACAGTAATTCCTGATTGAAATTCATAAGAGGTGAAAACCATCAAGGTCTCCTTTTTATTTTTTAAATAATCAAACACCGCCAACCAAGGGAAAATCCCCACATCACACTCATTTTTGAAAACTTTTTCTAACCCTTCATTAGGGTTTTGGTAAAAAACAAAGATTGGTTCAATCTTTTCTTTTTGGAAAAAACCAGTATCTTGGGCAACAAAATAAACGACTAAAGCAATACTGGAATCACCAGCAATTCTTACCTGTTGAACTTTGTTCTCTTCATATTGGGGATAGATTAAAACATATAAAAGAGCTGCTAATAAAATCACAATCAAAATGTTTAAAATCGTTTTCATTTCCGCTCCTTTTCTAATTTCATTTTCATTTCTAAATATTTTCGAGCAGTCTCTTTATCCCCTTTATCCCGATAAACAACGGCTAAATTTTGATAGGCATCTAAATTTTTGGGATTAATTAAAAGGATTTTCTCAAAAGCCTTAATGGCCGAATCGTAATCGGCAGATTTATTCTCGAGCTTTGCCAATTGGGCGTAGGCACCACCAAGAATCATATAGACATTTTCCAATCTTTCCGGTGAAAAGAGCGAAAGGGAATTATCTTTTAATAAATAAAAAGAATAGGGAGAAAAATTTGGCGGCAGTTCCAAAAAGTTTAAAGAAGTATCAGTTATCAATTCTTTAATTTTTTTTAATTCCTCAGCGTCTGGTTTTTTAAGGACAAAAGAAAGCAATTTTTCTAAAGTAATTCGGCAACTGTCATATAAAGAGAGATTATAATAATTTACTCCTAAATAAAAAAGGGCATCGTAATTTTTTTCATCTTCGGAAAATAACTTTTTAAAGGTAGCCACCGCTTCTTTCTCTTTTTTCTTCTGCATTTGGATTAAACCAACCCGCAAAAGATTTTGGGTATATTCTTGATTTAAACTGCTCAATTCCAAAATTATTTGAGCAACTTTTTCGATACCGCTACGAAATTTTAAGGTATCTTTGAGATAGCTTTCAAACTCTTTAACCTTTTTTTCGCTTTGATAATCGAGCAACCTTTTTATCACTTTTTCTTTTGTTTCTTTTATCTTTAAAATTTCCGCCAATTTATTTTTTTCTTCGTCAATCTTCTTCTCGTAATTTTTAATCGCTTTTTCAAAAGCCGTTAAAGCCTGGTCGTAATCTTCTTTTGCCAGATAATAACTGCCTAATAAAGAATAACCTTGGGGCGAAAGACTATCTTTACTTATCATATTTTGGGCAAGAAGATAAAGGGAGTCATACATTTTCAAATTAGCATAAATTTGAGAAAGTAAAGTATAATTGAAAGGTCTTTCTGGATCCAAAACCAAAGCTCCCCGAGCATAAATTAAAGCCGAATCGGAAAGATTCTTGCCTAAATAACTTTGGGCAGCTTCAATTAAGGAAGACCAACAGGTTAGTTTGTAATTTTCATCTTTTTGAATCTTCTTTAAATAGTTATCATTGGCTATGGGTATTAAGAGATAAGCAGCTGCTTGCCGATAATCACCTAAGGAGATTAAAGTTATTGCTAAATAAAAATTGGCATCCGGGTCCGTGGGTCTTTGGGCAACTGCCTGGACAAACATTTCTTTTGCCTTTTCATATTGACGATTTTGGAGATAAATCTTTCCGGAACGGATAAGCACATCAAAAGGTTTTGTTTGGGCATTTAATAAAAAGGATAATAAAAGAAAAAATATTATCTTTTTCATAGAAAAATTATAATTAAAAATAGTTTAATGTCAAAATCTAATTTTTGGCAACAATTTTACATTTTTCTAAAAGAATTGGTGGGAGGAAATAGTTTCCCAAATCTTTCACCTCACTGCCGATAAGCAGAATTCTATTCAGATATTCGTAAAAGTTACCGGCAAACATACAATCCTTTATTTTGCCCACCAGCTCACCCTTTTCAATTTTGAATCCCAAATTAATCACCCAGTTAAATTCACCGGCTAAAACATTTGATTGCCCAGCACCTAACATACTAAATATTAAAATACCCTCGTTAATATTTTTTATCATCCTTTCTAAAGAATAATCAGAAGCCGGCAGGAGACAAATATTGGTTGCCTGAATTCGGGGCAAACTTTCATAACTCCTTTCACCATTACCGGTTGATTTTCTTCCCAATTTTTGGGCAGTAGTTAAATCAAAAAGAAAATTACAAAAAATCCCATTCTCAATCACTTTGGTTTTTTGTCTTTTTATCCCATCGCCATCAAAAGGTGAAGTATTAAAACCAAAAGGATAGGTACCGTCATCAATCACATTTAAAAATTCCGGAGCAATTTTTTTTCCTTCTTTGTTAATTAGTGGTGTTGCCTGCTTTTCTAATTGTTTGCCGTTAGCACCAACAAAAAGTAAAAAAAAGAAATGGGCCGCCGGAAAGGGCAACAAAATGACTGAATATTCACCAGTACTAATCTGGGCTTTCTTTTTGGCCAGTTTGGCTAATAAGGAAAAATTTTCGGCAACTTTTTTTAAATCTAAATCGGGATTTTCGGAAAGATTGTAAAAATCGTAAAGCCAAACTAAACCTTCTTCTAAAACTAAAAGTCCCTCAAAACTCAATTCCAAAGTTAACCTTTCATAAAAGGCATCAAAACCTTCACTGTTTAAAAGTCGACCATAACAATTCTCCTTCTCAATTGCCAGATCAATCTTGATTTCTGGTTCTTTCTCTTTAATCAAGGCAATCAATTCTTCACCCAAGGAGAAAAGTTTTTCACTTTTTATTAAACTGGTTTTATTAGCAACCGTCTTTACTTCGGGTAAATCTTTTTCATTCGGCAATTTTAAGGGAATTCTTTCACCGTAAAAAGAAAGGGTAATGGCGGTAGCTACTAATTGTTTTAATTTATTAAAATCGGAGGTTGCGGAAAAACCAATCCGACCGTCTTTAATTACCCGCAAACCAACACCCCGCCTTTCGGTTTTTTCGCAAGAATAAGGCTGGTCTTGCCGAAATTGAAAAATTTCTTTTACTTTTTCTTCATAAAAAATATCATAGGCTACGCCTTTATTTTTTAAAAGCGCTTTTAAATCTTCCCACACCATTATCTTCCTCCGATTATTACTTTTGTTATTAAAATGTGGGGCGCCCCATCACTAACCGGTAAAGGATATTGACCACCTTTCCCGCAACTGCCGCCAAAAAATTTTAAATCGTTACCAATTGCCTTGATATTTTTCAAAGTTTCAAAAACATTTCCGCAGATAGTAACATCTTTTACCATTTTTCCGATTTTACCATTTTTCACTTCGTAAGCATATTGAGAAGCAAAAGAAAAATTCTCCAACTCGGTTTGTCCACCACGAGCACCACAAACATATAACCCATTGTTCAAAAGGTCCAGCAATTCCTCAAAATTCTTATCGCGAGGTTCAATATAAGTGTTTGACATTCTCACAATTGGTGGCTGGCGATAAGAAACACTACGGGCATTACCACTTACCTCACCGTTCATTTTGGCGGCGGTTTCTTTCGAATGGAGATGACCATAAATCTTTCCCGCTTTTAAAAGATAGGTCTTTTTCCCTTCTACCCCTTCATCGTCATACAAATAACTTCCTCTCAAATCTTTTAATGTTGGGTCATCAACGATTGATAATTCTTCATTTCCGTATCTTTGACCAATAGCCATCAATTGTTTCAATTTTTCGTTTCCGTAGATATGGTCGGCTTCGGAAAGATGACCAAAAGCCTCGTGAGCAAAAACCCCAGCCAACCTTTGGTCAATAAGCACATCGTAAATACCACCAACCACTGATTCCGCTTTAAGCAAATCAACAGCAATCTTTACGGTTTCTTCAACTTCCTTTTCTTTATTTTCCAAATTTTTCAAGATTTCTTTAAGGGAAACCTCGCCAGTCAAAATTTTAGAACCGCTAAAAGAAATTCCGTAATCGCAAATAATATTCCCCTCTTTACTAATGGCGACTAAATAAAGGGAGTAATAAAAAATGGTATATTCCAATTCTCGACCTTCCGAAGAATAAAAAATTTTTTTAACTAAGCGGTCATTATAAATTGCATTGGTAGTAATAATCTTTTCTGATGAAAGCAAAATATTGTTATATCTTCTCAAAAGGTCAAATTGATAGGCAAGTAATTCGTTTTCTTCAATAAGGGAATAAACCTTCTTATCAACTTTTGGCGGAAGTAATATCAATTTTCCTTCTTTGGCTTTTAATCTTTCGCCATCTTTGAGCATTTTATCCACATATTCTTTGGCTAGATACCTCTCCACATCGTTAAAAGAAGTTGAAACCCAATTGCCGTTTTTAAAAATTCGGAAAAAACCACCACGCTCAAAATTCCGCTGAACGGTCTCTAACTCCTTTCCCCGAAATTGGAGAAGGGTAGTTTCACTTTCTTCAATTCTTAAATCAAAATAATCTTTAATATAAGATAAATCGGGCATCACAAGCATAACCTCCTTTATTTTCTTCATAAACAATAAAAGGGTTAATATCAACTTCAGAAAAATTATCAAACTCACAAACCAGTTGGGAAAGCCGCATCAAAACTTCCGCAATCTTATCAATCGAATACTTCTTTCCTTTTCTTATTCCGTTCAAAATTTGATATCCCTTTGTTTCCGAAATCATGTGATAAGCAGAAAGTTCCCTTATGGGACAGACCCGAAAGGCAACATCCTTAAATACCTCCACATAAATGCCCCCTAAACCAAACATAATCACCTGTCCAAAAACCTTATCCTTTTTTGCGCCAATAATCGTTTCCACGCCAATTTCTGCCATTTTTTGGCAAAGAATCCCTTCTACCTTATAATTTCTTTTTTTCATATTATTTATCAAAATTTGGTATTTCTCCTTTAACTCTTCTTCGTTTTCAATGTCAGTAAAAACACCACCAACTTCGGTTTTGTGAAGAACATCAAAAGAGATAACCTTCAAGACAACCGGATAGGTAAGTTTTTTAGCTGCGGCTAAACATTCCTCTAAAGAATTAACCACAAAATAAGGCATCACGGGAATATTATAACTTTTAAGAATTTCGTAGCCATCTGGTTCTAAAAGAAATTTTTTATCTTTATATTTGGCAATTATTTCTTTTACCTTCTCTCTTTGGACATCCTCAAATATTTTTACTTCCGTTAATGGTCTTTCCGTCCATTCTTTAAATTTAACCATCAAGGCTAAAGCCGAAACCCCTTCTTCGGGAAAAGAATAATAGGGAATTTTGCTTTCCCAAAGAATTTCAATAATCTCTTGCGGGTGAGAAAGGGTTAAAAGGGAAGCAAAAATTGGCTTTTGATAATGTAAAGCAATCTCACTTATCCTTTTAGCAATATTTTTGGTTTCCGCCATAATACTTGGTGTCCAATTACAAATCACCGCATCAACATTTTCATCTTCCAAAAGAGCTTTTAAACAATTAATATAACGTTCCTCATCGGCATCACCAATCACATCTAAGGGATTATTAATATTTGCTTGCGGGGGTAAAAATCTTTTCAGCTTCTCTTCGGTCTCTTTAGTAAATTTAGTAACTTCTAAACCTTTTAAAGCGGCGGCATCGGCCGCCATTACCCCAATACCACCAGCATTGGTAATAATACCTACCCTTTTTCCTTTGGGTAATGGTTGGGAAGCAAAGGCTTTGGCATAATTAAATAAATCTTCAATCTTTTCCACCCGGAGGATGCCACATTGTTCTAAAAAGGCATTATAAATCTCATCACTACCGGCAAGAGCACCGGTATGGGAAGAAGCGGCTTTTTGACCGGCCTCGGTTCTTCCCGCCTTTATTGCCAAAATTGGCTTTTGATAATCAGTGGTAATCTCCCGAGTTATTTTCAAAAATTCTTGGGGAGAAGTTAAATCTTCTAAATATAATAAAATTACTTTAGTATCTTCGTCTTCTTTTAAATACAAAAGTAAATCATTCTCATTGATATCGGCTTTATTACCAAAAGAAACAAAAATAGAGAAACCAACTTTATAAGCAGTTGCCAATTCTAAGGCGGTAGCTCCCACCGCCCCACTTTGGGTAACAAAGGCAATATTGCCAGCCTCAGGCATTACCCGACCAAAGGTGGTGTTTAATCTCACTTTTGGGGAAGCATTGATAACACCAAAACAATTTGGTCCTAATAAAGGGATATTATATTCTTTAGCAATTTTTTTAATCTCTTCTTCTAATGAAGCGCCTTTCTCACCAATTTCTTTAAAACCAGCAGAAATAACAATAACACTTTTCACCCCTTTCTTTCCGCAATCTTCCAAGACATTCTTAACGATTGGTGCCGGAACAATAATCACCGCCAAATCAATCTCATCAGGAATGTCTAAAACCGAAGGAAAAGATTTTACCCCCAGAACACTTTTCGCATTGGGATTGACCGGATAAACAACACCCGTATAACCAGAAAGCAAAATATTAGCAAAAACAATATTACCAATACTTCCTTTTTTGGTCGAAGCCCCAATTACCGCTACCGTCTTTGGCGAAAAAAGGGGGATTAAGTTTTTCATAAGAAAATTTTAATAATTTTTTCCTTAAAATCAAATTCCCGCATTGTTTTTTTAATTATTGACTTTTTTAAATTTTTTAGTATAATAAAAAATAAATTTATGAAGAAAAAAATTTTTGTTTTTTTATTAATAATCTTATTATTAATCTCCTGTGGGGGGGTAAATCCTCCGCCTTCTTTTAAGGAGGTGAGAAAGATTCTTGATACAATATTCCCAGAGCCTTCCCAAGGATGTTCTCCCCCAACCCAGTCAAAAGATATAAATGTCTACATTGACGGTTCTGTCTCCTGCCAGGGTTTTGCCACAGGTGGAAGTAAATATATCAAGTTTTTAAAAGCCATTCGGCAATGGGCACAGTCAGGGTCTACCCTGAGATTTCTAAAATTTGGTAATTTGGCGGAACCGGCAAATACCTCCCTTGAAGCGGCACTCACCCGAGATTTCTATGACCAATCCCAAACAAGACTGGTGGAGTTGATTGAAAGTTTTGTAAAATTAGACAGCTCAAAACTCCCTGGAACCTTCTTAATTATTACGGACGGCTGCCAATCCCATGCTCAACGGGATATTATCAATTTAATCAGACCAACTTTAAGATTAATAGAAAGAGGTTATTACTTCCAAATATTAGGAATTCGGAGCGAGTTTGATGGAAATGTTTACTCGGAAATTTTGGGTGGAGTGAAAATTGGTCGGTTTAACAGCAATAAGTATGGAGAACGACCCTTTTATTGTTTCATCTTCTCCACCCAAAAGGATTTCGCAGCAAAGAATTTGTTAGTGAGAATTCCGGGTGATTTTGACTTCCATTTATTAGACTTTTCCGAACTTCCTAAAATTCTCTTCACTAACTTTAAGGAGGAAGAAAGGAAATCACCAACTTTGAGAATCTATGAGAAGAAAAAAGAAGGTGCTGTTTTAATCTGGAAGGGGGACTCGCCAGCAAAAGGGAATTTAACCGCTCTTCTTGAGTTGGATACGACTCTTTTCCCGATTGGAACGGGTTCTCTGACCGCTGAGATTCTTTCCTCAGGTGGAGATTTAACAAATTGTCAACTTTGCTCTGCTCGTCTTTCATCAGGCAATAACAATAAAATCCAGTGTCTTTTCTCTTTGAGTGAAGGAGAAAGAAAAGGCTGGTCGTATTATAAAATTAAATTGTATCCAACCGCTAACACATTCTCTCCACCAAGATGGGTAGAAGATTGGTCTACGGATACCGACACCTCTCTTAAATACTTTAATAAAACCCTATTTCTTAAAGAATTTATAAGTGAGGTAATAAATAATATTCTTAGCAGAACCCCTTTATTTGCAATTTATATTGGGGTAGGGAGGTAGTTATGCGTATCTTTTGGTTTATTATCTTAGGGATTTTAGTCTTAGGAATTATCGCCTGGTTAGCAACGAGCAATTTTACCTATGAAGTTGCCTTGAATACTAAACCCGAAGCAGTAGAAGGTGCCAAATGGCGGTCTTTTATACTTGTCATAGTCAGTTTCATCCCTGTCGTTGCTTTGCTCACCTTCTATCTTTATAGCACCGTTTTATACAAACTCCTGCGCATTGACCATTATGAGAATGTTTTCAAACTGGGAAATCCCTGGGTCTGGGGAGTAATTATTGCCCTTATCATAGAAATTCTCATCGGTCTCATCTGTGGACTCATATCTATTCCCGAAAAGAAATTTCTTTTGATATTGACCATCATTGCCTTTTCTGGATTAGGTGCACTTTTTGCCATACTTCTTTATTGGATATTTACCCTTTTTTATTCGCCCCAAAAGGTTAAATATGCTCCGCCATTCCGTTGGGAAATTGTTGGGGTATTTTTGAGGAAATTAAAGGGGAGGTAGTTATGAGTTGCTATGCGATAAGTATTGGAGGAACCGGTGCTCGTTGTATCGAATCTTTGATTCATCTGTGCGCAATGGGTTTAGGTCCAAAAAGATTATACATTCTTATGATTGACCCAGATGAAGCGAACTATAATGTAAATAGAACTCAAACACTAATCACCCGTTATCTAACCCTAAAGAAAAGACTGGGGCTTCCTTCTGACTCTTCTGACTTTCCTCTTTTCAAAACCGAGATAACTTTCTCTAAAGATAAAAATGGTCAACCAATATACCTCTGGACACCGGTGGGAGAGAAGAAGACTCTTAAGACTTATTTTGAATTTCCCCGACTACCAAAAGAATATAAAGACCTTGCTAAACTTTTATATACAGAAGGCGAATTAGAGTTAGAATGGGACCAAGGATTTAGAGGTCGTGCTTCGGTGGGCGCTCCGGTGATGGCGGGGATTGCACAAAAGACAGCGGATGAACCCTGGTATAGCTTAATTCAGGATATTAAGGAAACACTTAATCAGGATTTTGCCAAACTATTCATCTTTGCCACAATCTTTGGGGCAACCGGAGCAAGTGGCTTTCCAACCGTTGCTAAAATTTTAAGGGATATATCCGAAGAATGGACTAATAGAGGAAAGTTTAAGATCGGCGGTGCCTTGCTTCTTCCCTATTTTTCCTACCGAATTCCACCCGAGAAGGAAAAAGAAATATACGCCCGTCCCGAGCATTTCCTATTAAACGCCAAAACTGCCCTCTCCCACTATCATTTTCTCTGGCAACATATCCCTTCACCCTATGATGCCATTTATCTAATTGGAGACCAAACCATGGATTCCCAGGGAAGGGAGTTCGGTGAAGGTGGAACAAAACAAAAGAATAGCGTTCATTATATTGAACTCCTCTCCGCCCTTGCTGCCCTCCATTTTTACCAAAGTGAAAGCAGAGCGGAAAGAGAGAATTATCAATACTATGCTGGGCGTAATGAGGAGTCAAATATCTATTGGGAAGATATCCCTTTCTCGAAAGAAAAAGAATTAGAACTAGAACACCAAATGCTCTTCTTTTCTTCTCTGGCGATTGCTTACCTTTCGTTTTACTCCCCTCTTATCCGAAATCCGAAATTTGAAGAAAAATGGGAACTTACCCCTTGGGCGGCTGATTCCTTTAAAAAAGGCTCACTCTCATTAAGGCTTGCCCGAGAGGAGCAGAAGGAACTTGCCTATTACTTCTGCTCCTATTTGAAATGGCTTTGTGAAATTCACCTTTCCACCGATAGAGACTTAAAAATGTTAAATAAAGCGGCTCTAAAAATCGTGCTGACAAGCCTAACCGGAACCGACGATATCACCGAAGCACTAACAAAAGATGAGTTCAAAGAAGAGATTAATGTTGAAGATAATACTTTTAAAAATCTCCTCCATCCAGGAGCACGCACTTATACACCGATTAAATACGGATATGATGAACTCTGGGAAATGATGTGCCAGATGAAAGAAAAGCCGACAACAAAAAAAGAGGTTGGCGGAGCCGGTATCACGGAGACGGATAGCGAAATCGGAAAGTTTGTAACCGGGAAACTCCTTCTTTTTCTTTATACTGCAATAAAAAGGTTTTGTAATAAAAATTATGACCTCAAAATAGAGGAGGAATAAAATGCTAATAGTCCCCTATTTACCAAAAGGTAGAGGTGAGTTAATAAGAGGTCTTAAAAAGAGAGGAGAGTGGGAACATAATGACAAACTAATTGAAAAGCTCCCTGAGGAACTGGATGTTTCAGCCGAAGCGACAAAAGATGTTTTAACTGCCATCCCAACTGTCTGGGCAAGACCGGTGCTTTTTGCTGAAGCCTTATTTGACAAAAAACACCCTCTTCATAAAGAGGTAACAAATGAATGGCGAGGACTTCTTGGTATCTTCTGTTTTAAGAAAGTATACAATTTTTCCATAGATGTGAGAGGTGTAAACCTTTCAGGTGAGGAAGCAACAAAATATCCTTTCGTCCAAATCCTTCGCTCCTCACCGAAACCGGGCGAAGAAAGGGAATGGAACAAAATTTATCTAATTTATATTGATAATATTCTAATCGGAGGAACTTCGCCACAAACTCTCTTCTTTACCCCTCCGGAATATTCTCTTCCCGAGCGCATACCCTGGCAGACAGAAAAAGGAGTTTTAGATGACCCGGCAAGATATTTTGCTGAAAATAATATGAAGGAAGAACTCGGTGTCCTCAAAGGATGGGTAGCCCGTATGAAAGAAGAAATAGAAGGAAAGGAAATAAAGGGAAGATTTGAAGAATGGTATAATGAAATTGAAAAATTAAGCCCACCATCTCAAGAGTTTGAGATTAAACCTCTTCCCGAAATAGATGAGGAGCCTTACTCTTTGATTTTCCAATATGCTGATTTATCACCAAAAGAAAGAGGCGACTTCTTTTTAAATTCCTCCAGGAAACCCGGAAAAAATATTATTGTGATTGAAAGAGAAGAGTGGCAGAAAAATAAGAATAAAACTCTCTTTGGCAGTATTAAGGTAAGAGAAATGATTAGAATTCTCGATTGTGAAACTGATGAAGAAATAAAAGAATCTTTCAAGAATAGTGGCATTTCTTGCGAGTTCATTGTTCCGGAACGACAATTTTTTACCGAAAAGGTCTTAAGACTCCCATTAAATAAAAGAGATACTATCATCTGCGGTTCGGAAGAATATGTTCTGCCTTTAAAGAATAAAATACTTGACTATTTCACTCCTGAGGAGATTGGGAGGCACTTTCAATGGCAGAAAACATCCGATGGAATACTCGCTATACTTAATTTACCATTAAAGCCGGATACCAAAGGTATAGAAAGAACGATAAAAATCGAAAAACTTTACAGAAGAGACAATATTGTTGAAGAAAAAGGTAAAAAAACCCCGATTATTGCTCTCTGGCCTAATTTCTTTGCCAACGATTGGTATTGGTATTACCTAATAGTGGAAAAGACCGATTCCGAAGTTAAATACGAACCAGTAACCAATACCCAAACGGAAAAGAGGGATAGGGAGGAGATTGTCTGGCATTCTTCCAAACCGATTGAAGGGATTGTCTGTAATTATAGAGGAATTCCCTGTGGACTCATTCTCCCTAAACTCTCTGAACTAAAAACATATACCACAGATGAATGGCATGTGGGAGTTGATTTCGGAACATCCAACACATCTGTGGCCTACAAAGTCGGGGAAACAGGACCACCAACTATTCTTACATTCCAGGACAGGACTCTTAAATTAACTCAACGTCCTATTGAGGACGTAAGAGATTTTCTGATTCATCGGTTTATGCCGTTCTGGGAAAAGGAAGGAGAGAGTCTCACGAGCATCGTCCGAATTTTGGGAAGTGGGGCATCTCCAGAAATGGTTTTGGATGGAATTCTTCTCCATTTACTTAATCATCCCTCTTGGCCAGCTATTATTTGCTCTGAGGTTTATAATATAAAAGCAGGTTTAAAGTGGTCACCTGAGCAAAACGAACGGGATTGCATCATTCCATTCCTTAAGCATCTTGTCCTTTTGATTTTAGCTGAGGCTCGGGCAAGAGGTATAAAGAAATTTATTTTTTACTCCTCTTATCCATCCGCCTTTAAAGATGTCTGGAAAGTGGACCTCAAAGGGAATTGGGAGAATACAATCCTTCAGAGTTTCCGAAGGGGAGACTTGACTATTGGAACATTTGGCGAGAGGAATTTTCAAACCGAAAGTGTTGCCGCTTGTAAATACTGGGTAGGAAAAGGAGGAGATATCGGAAAAACCCTGCCTGCCTGTGTGGTTGATATCGGAGGAGGAACCACGGATATTGGAATATGGATGCGAACCGACGGGAAAGCAGAACTAAAAGCTCAAGCCTCGGTCCGTTTAGCCGGTGGGATTATCGGAGATTTAGCACTCAAGAGAAAGGAATTTTACAGAGCTCTAATTAATTTAGTAGAAGAAAGTTTGCAAGCGAAATTCCTTACTGATTTACAGCTAATCAGTGAAATCGAGAAAAAAGAGGTAAATATACCTGCGCTTATTAACATCATTTTAAGAAGAAAAGAAGAGAGGGAAATTTTAAGCGAAGTTCGCAGACGGGCTACAGATAAAAATACTTTCAAAAAAGCCCGAACCCTTATTGCCTTTGCCTATGGAGGACTAATTTACTATCTCGGACTTCTCCTGCGGGAAATTAACCGCACTTTACCGGAAGAAGAAAAGATAAAAGGTTGCGATATCTATTTCGCCGGTAATGGGTCTAAGTTACTAAAATGGGTTAGTCTCGACGAAGACTTACTTAAATTTATAAGGGCTGTAATTTTGGAAAGTGGCAACCTGGAAAAACCTGACCTCATCAATTTCCACTATTCAGAAGAACCCAAGCAAGAGGTTTCTCAAGGTTTGCTTGTTCCGGAAGAAGTAAGTATTCCCTCGCCAATAAAGATAATTGGCGAAAGTGGATACTCCTATAAAGGAGGCTCATTAGAATGGAATAGAGATATGGCTAATATGGTAAAGATTATCAATAAAAAGATTATCAATTTCTCCGAGATTAAGGTCCCCACAGAATTTCCCGAACTTGAAAATTACATAAAAATTTATAACACTCACGCAACCGGTTGCCTCAATGTGGAGGAGGTAAAAGGATATCAAGCCGAGTTAATAAAAAATGCCCTTGAGAGTCGGATTGGAAAGAATGTAGATATTGAACTGCTTCAACCTTTCTTCATTGAAGAGATAAAAGTGGTTATTGATAAATACCTTCTATAAGTCCTTATGATTTTTAACTTGATTGTTACTCTTTCTCTTATCTTCTTCTCCCTCTTTTCTCAAGAGGTAAACCTGAGAAACATCAAAATTAGCAACCAAACACTCTCTCAGGTTAAAAAGGTTGTCGATTCCCTGGGTCTTACTGATAGGGTAGTCTATAGAGTGAAGACTGTCTCCGATACCGGAGATGCTATTAAAGTTGTCTCACCCTCTGAAGGACCACACTATCCAGTTAAAACCTTAAAACCTTCGGAAACCCTCCAAATTTTCCTTAAACTCCCAAAAAACAAATTAGCGCCTTTCATTTCCAAATATAATGAACTTTCCGAAAAGACAGGGGAAATACAAGTAGATGAAATACAAGTAGATATAGAGGGAACCACATTACTTTGCTCCTTAAATTTACTGGAGAAATACCTTCCGGAATCAAAAGAAATTGGTATCCAGAACTTAGGCATTGAGTCCCTCACCCTTCCTGAATTAGAGAAGGTTTTAGATTCGTTCGGAATCTCCAATTTCTGTCTAATCGTCAAAAAAATCACCAAAGAAGATGAAGAGATTAGAGTTGTTTCAAAAGACCCATATTATCCGAAAGACACATTAAAAAAAGGTGAGGTTCTTTCCATCTATCTTGAACTTCCGAAAAGCAGGTTAGGGATCTTTTTTGATGAATATAAAAAACTTTCTCCTGGAGAGCAAACATTTAGTGAATGGGTAAAGGCAGAAATAGAAGGAAAGACCTTACTCTGTCCTCTTAAATTATTAAATAAATATCTTCCTAAGTCCCCGGAAAAAGTGATATCCGATTCCTTGAAAATTTTTTATCTTTTCTTATTCTTAACCTTTTTTGCCGGATTAGTGCTCATCCTAATAATAGTGAGATTCCCAAAAAAATTAGGTGCCTCGTTGAGTAAAGCCCTCTGGGGTGAAAAACCAAGAGAAGAAAAAGAATGGAAAGAAATAAAAGGATTCCAGGATATCCAAGAAACCATAGGGCGTCACCAAGATTTTATCAGAAAAGGATGTGAGAAAGTCGGAGGAAACTGGGAAAAATTTGAGCAGACATTGGAAAATCAAATCTTATCAATATTTGAGCGCAAAGCCTCTAAAATATCTGAACAAATTTTAAAAAGCAAAGAATTAGAAAAAATGATAAAAGATAAGATTGAAGAGATAAGAAAAGAAGAACCTAAAATTCCTCAAAAGTCCCTTACCGAAGCCTATAACCAAGCACTCCTTTCCAGGGATAAAGCACTGCAAGAGGAATTTGTTAAAAAGTGGCAAGTTAAAAGGGCATTCCCTGAAGGTGAGATAGCCTATAAAGGGATTGCTGCTACCCAGGACTTTGAATATCGCTTCCGTGAAGACCCGAGTGGGACATTTTTTATTGTTGAAGAGAGTGGTAGACATTTTGCCCTCCCCGACTTTAAAACTGATATCTTTCTAACCGCCACTGTCTTTACTGCATATAATGCTAATTGGGATGAATTACAAACTTCAAAAGAATGGTATATCATCTATCCTACAGAAGTGGAAAAAATTGGTGAAGGATTATGGCGCCTGACAAAGATGGGAAGAATCGGGGGTAAAATATCTCCGGAAGACCGCCTCAGAAAAATAATGGAAAAAATACAAAAAAATAAAGATGAAATAGATTCCCTAAGAGATGAAATAAATTCCTTAAAAGGAAAATTAGAAGAGACTCCAAGCAAAGAAGCGAAAGAAATTTCGTCGGACGAAATAAAAAACTGGATAAGAAATATCTTAAAAGAGGAATTTACCTTAGAGATTAAAAGAATGGTGGAAACGGAAATACAAAAAGTAAAAGAAGGAGGAGTAAAGATTGAAGAGGCATCATTCATTAACTTGATAGAAACAGTTGAAAGAATGAAAGAGGATATAAATTCCTTAAAAGAAAGCATAGAGAAGATTTCATCCGAAATGAAAAGTATGCCAAAAGGAGTAGAAGAGGAGTCCATTAAAAAACTCGTTGAAGAAAAAATCGCTGCCTTTGAACAAAGAGTAAAGCAGGAACTTTCAAAAGAAACCGCGAAAGAATTTATAAAGAAAGAAGAGCCAACGCTTACAAGAGAAGAGGATAAGGAGAAGCCAACGCTGGAAATGATACAATATAACGATTGCCTTCAAAAAACGGAAAGAGAGCAAAAAGAATTCTTAGAGATTAACAAAGCGATAGAAGTGACAAAAGAGAAAGGGAGCGATTATTATATCCCCCAGAAAAATGGTCCGCTCATTTTGATTCAAAGTCCTTCTCTCCTTCCTGATGAATTTTTTGTATTCCCAAATTTCACGAGCGAGCCCGATGATGTAGTATCCATTTATAATTTACCAAAAAAAGGATTGAAAAAGGGTAAATGGAAGATTAAAAAACCAGCCATCGCCAAAAAAATCTCCGAGAACAAATGGGAAATCAGTAGAAAGGGAGAGATAATAGAAAGATAGAATGTTTAATCTTTTTTTAGCAATTATCGCTTCATTAAATCTCTTTATTATGAGAAGGAGGTTAGAGAAGTATGCCAGGAATTTGGAAATGTGGGGAATGCCTGGAGAGAAGAGGTCCAGAAAAAAGTGGAAGCAGTCTTTGACAAATTCCCAAAATTTTCCTTAGACAGCATTAAAGCTGAAAGCATCGTAAAAAGCACTTTAAAAGATACAACAAAAACCGATACATTTATGAAAAATTGGAAAGATTCAGCAAAAACTTACATCAAAAAGAACTTCTGGTTTATCGGATTTTATTTCACACCCATTGGAAAGAGGGAAGAAGATTCCGTCATAATTTGTTCAATGCCTGGTGCCCGAATTCCCAATAAAAAAGTATTATACTAAAATCAGAAGTAGATAAGGAAACCGTTTTTTTACATTAATAAAAAGAAAGATGGGATAGAAGGAGATAAGATAATCCAGAATGCGATAATCATGTATCGGAGTCACTCAGAGGAATTCTCTGCCTATTTTTACTCCAAAGATTCCCTTATTGATACTGTAAAATATTCTACCCTCTTTTTTGAAAGCAGGGTTCCAAAAGACTCTTCTTTCTTCATCCCCTATATTGATGCATCCCAAAGTCTTGAATATTTAGACAAGCAATTCATTTGGCGGTTAGTTCAAGACCCAATTTCTTCACATTGGACAAGAATTACCTTTTAACCAGAATCTATGCCTTTGGAGAGTCAACCAAACTGGTTACTGATAAACAAGAGTGTACAACTCTTCTTTCAACAAAATCGCCGATAGGAAAGAAAAACAAGAGTTGACATTCTCTTGGGTTCGTTAGGAATAAATGAACATATAAAAGCTGCAAAAGATAGAAACAAGAGAGTTATAGTTTTCCCTATTTTTACAGATGGCATTCACGATTCCACTCAAGAGCTAGACGAAAGAGATTGCACTGATAGCTGTAAACCTGGAAGCCCGGTTTTTAATGTTTTGCGAGAAAATCTTTATAGATCCTGTTTTAACCTTTGGAAAAAGGTGTTTTTGGAATAGTTTTGCCTATTTTAATTTCCGATGATACAAACAAAGTTCGGAAGGATGCATATGAAAAATGCAGAGATTGGGCAACGGAAACTTGGATGCCCTTAATTAGATACACCTATCCCTGTATAATTGAGTATACCCCGGCAGCCTGGTTGTGATATTTTGATACCCCTCCGGAAAATAGATACTATTTCAGTGAAGAAAGAGTTCTATAGGGTATTAAATAATATCCTCTTTTTTCTAATTAAAAATTTGGGACTCACCCATAAAGGTACCATCTTAGAATGTGAATGCATCCCTTCTCCAGAAGATATCTTATCTAAATCTGATTGATCTCATCCATCCAGAACTTCTTTTGGGAAGTAAAAAAGCATAGTTGAAATTGACAATTTTTTTGAAATTTACCAAAAACTGCGAGGAAGTTCCAATATTAATAATCCCCTATCTTTTTCTCTACCTCATATGGGTGTAAAGTTTCAAATTGTTTTTGATAAGAGTAGTAAGCAAACAGAAATAAAGAAGAAGAGGTGGTCTAATTCTTTTACATATAATTTTAAGGAAGGACCGGAAGAAATAAATCTTAATGTTAAACAACTGGCTTGTGTCGACTTAAATAAACCTTCATCTTTTTATTTTGTCCTCATAAAGACAACCTTTGGACACCTCCCGACCATCTAACCCAGTTAGGAACTATTAACTTTATTAAACTGGTTGGCACAAACGTGTCAAAAAATGGGAATCAGATCATAATTACATTAGGGGAGAAAATATTCCTCCCTAGTTTCTACATTTGCCTTAGTGGCATTGATTATTTCTGTAATTATTCCTCTATTCCTCTTATTAAAGATATTATTAAGAAGAAGAAATGTGCAAGAGAAGAAAGGTGAAGGCAAGTCACAAAAGCGGGAGAAAATGTTTCAAAAATTAAGTCTTTTACTTCTTCTGAAGGTGCTCCCATTAAATCAACCTTTGGTGGTAGTTATTTTCCCTATTTTGGTTGTATTAATCCTTAACATATGGAACCATTCAAGGATAATAATGAAGAACATGTCGAAATATCTCACATTTCTTACGCCAATTATTATTTCTATTATTATTTTTATTTTTTTTATTTTTGGCTGGGATATGACTGGGCTCTACCCTATTCTGAAGAAGACACATCTATCTTTTCTCCCTACTGTTGTTTTGCTTCTGATTATATTAGTTCCTTTGCTGTCTGACGAAGAAGAGTAATTTAATTATAAAGTGCAATTAATTAAGAAGAATATTAGAAAAGTATGCGGTGTAAATACTAATTTTTTATTACATTATTACTTGCGAAGAAGTCTTGCCGACACCGATTGGGAAGAGAATTGATAAACCAAGAAACTACAATGGGAAGAGAGAAGTACTTCAAGGCAAAAGATAAAACGAAGAGATTTATGTGATGACGGAAGGAGCAATGCCGAAGAAAGGGGTAAAGGTTAAATTAAAGGAGCGGAAAAGAAGCATTCGCTTTAGGAGAGAAGCAACTAACGGTAATTTTAGAAAGTAAATAAATATTAAGACTCCTTACTATTTTTGAGAAAAATTTGAACTAAGAATATAGGTATAAAGTTTCTTTTAAATCAAAATAAAGGAAGTGTTGGAAACGAAATGAAGATAATGGGAAAAAATAAGAATTTTAGAAGCCAAAAGAGCAGGATTTAGTTTTGCGATAAATAGGATTTTTGCGAAGCAGAAAGATGGCAATGGGGAATGATTGGAGTCTTAAGGGGATGTTTTTTGATTATTGACTTTTTAAAAAAAATTAAATTAGACTTTTCCAAGTAGTAAAGGAGGTTATTTTATTATAGTTCCTTTTTTATTAATTTTTGGTTTAATCTTTCAAGATTTCTTAAATTGTCGATTTGTTAGCAATTGGCCTTTCTGTTCTTCTCATGCTTTGGCTTATGATTATGAAAAAGAAATTCTTTTTACTGGTAGCGGTGGTGGAGTTTATATTTTAGATGCTCCCAAACCCTAATCCTTTTTCCTTTAAAATTAGGTGGTTATAATGCTGCTGGAATACAAGGGATGTTTTTGTGTTCAATTCTTATATTTTTATACCGCCGGTGGTCCAGCGGGTAGCCAAATTTCTCAAGATCCTTTAGCCGCCATTAAAGTAAAGAAGATTTTCCAGCTTCGCTTAATAAAAAACAACAATTTATTTCCCGGCTTGAGCTAAATTAACTAATGTCAATAATAAAATAAAGTGAGAAAAAATATTAAAAAATCAAGATTTTTTCTTATTGACAAAAACTTTATTTTATATAAAATATAGCATATGTTTGTTTTAAAAAGGGGGAGTTATGAAAAAAGCGGAATTAATTAACAAAATCGCCCAAGATGTGGGGCTTACCAAAAAACAGGCAACCGCCTGTTTAGATGCTTTTATTGATGCCATTAAACAGGTGGTAAAAAAGAATGACAAACTGGCGATACCCGGCTTAGGAATTTTCGGTGTTAGAAAAACCAAGGCACGAAAAGGTCGTAATCCCAAAACCGGTGAGATTATTGATATTCCGGCCAAAAAGAAGGTATATTTTAGAGCGGCCAAACCCTTGAAGGAGCTTTTGAAATAAAAGGAAAGGCCGGATGAGGGAAAAAGAGTTTTTTAATTTCCCTTATCCGGCTTTTTACTTTAAAAATAACTCCCTTTTCATCTTAGACCAAACAAAATTACCCAACAGAATTTCCTATTTAAAAATAAAAGATTTAAAAGATTTAATCAGGGCGATAAAAGAATTAAAAGTTCGGGGGGCGCCTTTATTAGGCATCATTGCTGGTTTTGGTATTTATTTTTTATCGTTAAAAATTAAAGATAATTTAAAAGAAAACCTACTCTTTTCCATAAACGAATTAAAAAATACCCGCCCAACTGCCAGAAATTTATTTTATGTTTTAGAAAACTTGGAGACAATTATAAAAAAGGAAGGTGATGATAAAAAATTAAAAAGAAAAATTAAAAAAGCGGTTTTTGATTTTTATGAAAGGGAGAAAAGGAGTTTTTTAAAAATCGCTCAATATGGTAACCAGTTAATTCCCCAAAGGGCTAATATTTTGACTATTTGTAATACTGGTCATTTAGCCACTGGTGGCATTGGCACAGCTTTGGGAGTTATTTTTTATGCGGGAAAATTGGGTAAAGATTTAAAAGTATATATCTGCGAAACCCGGCCGCTTTTTCAAGGAGCTCGTTTGACGACTTTTGAAATTTTAAATTCTTCTTTTAAAAATATTAAGCCGATTTTAATTACCGATAATATGGTGGGCGCAGTAATGGCGCAAATTGATTTGGTTTTGGTTGGTGCTGACCGGATTGCCCAAAATGGTGATACCGCCAATAAAATTGGCACTAAGACCTTAGCCATCTGTGCCCATTATTTTAAAAAACCCTTTTATGTTGCCTGTCCAATCTCCACCATTGATAAGAATATCAAAAATGGTAAAGAGATAAAAATTGAAGAAAGAGGTTGTGAAGAGATAAAAAAGATTAAAAACTATTTTATTGCTCCGAAGGAAATAGCTTGTTATAATCCCGCCTTTGATATCACCGAAAATAGTTTAATCAGTGCGATTATCACCGAAAAGGGAATCATCTATCCACCCTTTGAAAAAAATATTAAAAAATTTATAATTTAAAATGGCGCCAATTCTTTTAAAGATTGGTAATTTTACTTTATATTCTTACGGCTTAATGCTTTTTATCTCTTTTATTTTGGGCATAAAGATTACTCAGAAAAGGGCAAAAAAATTTGGGGTGAAAGAAGATGAGGTTGTTAATCTGGCGGTTACGATTTTAATTGGGGTGATTATTGGTGCTCGGCTTTTATATGTTTTTAACCATTGGGATGAATTTAAAAACGATTTGATTGGTATTATTGCCTTTTGGCGGGGTGGTCTTGGCGGTTTAATGTTTTTTGGTGGCTTTATTGGTGGTTTTTTAGCTGGTTTTTTTTATGCCAAAAAGAAGAAGATGCCCATTTTAAAGATGCTGGATGCCATTTCTCCAGCCTTAGCCTTAGGAGAAGGTATTACGAGGATTGGCTGTTTTTTAAATGGTTGTTGCTTTGGCTCTCCTTTTAAATATGGTGTTATCTTTCCACCCGATTCGCCAGCCGGTTCAACCTTTCCTAATACCAAAATCCATCCAACCCAACTTTATTCCAGTTTTTTTGGTTTTCTTCTATTCTTGATAATTTTAAGATTAGAAAAAAGAAAGCTAATTAGAAAAGAAGGGGTAATTTTTTCTATCTTTCTCTTTCTCTATGCCCTTTTTAGATTTCTCATTGATTTTTTAAGATATTACGAAAATAAACTAAATTTTTGGACTAACCAAACGATTGCCATTATTTTGATGTTAATCGCCTTATTAATTTTTATAAAAAGGGTTAAAAGTGATTAAAGAATTTTTAAAATCCCTTTATGATTTTTTCTTTCCGCCTTTATGTTTCGGTTGTTTAAAACAGACGGCGGGCGAGAAAATCTGTTTTTCTTGTTACCAAAAGATTTTTTCCCAACCAATTATTTTTAAAAACCATATCCGAATTTATGCCTTAGGTCATTATGCCATTCCCTTTGTTAATCTCATCAACGAATTTAAATATCAAAATCGAACTTTTATTGCCCAAACCTTGGCTTTGGCTTTGAGTAAGGTTATTATCAATGATTATTACCTTAAAGATTGCGACTTTTTAGTTCCTGTGCCTTTACATCCAGCCAGGTTGCGGGAAAGGGGTTATAATCAGAGTGAAATGCTTGCTTTCCAGATTTCCCAAATTACCAATATTAAAGTATTAAAATGTTTAAAAAGAATTAAGTACACAAAAAGTCAAACAGTTTTGGCTGATAAAGAAAGAAGAATAAATGTTGAAAAAGCCTTTGCCTTTGATAAAAATTATTCAATCGAAAATAAAAAAATTATCCTGATTGATGATGT
>Ga0272445_1000711_pt1 | contig 29334 bp, 34 predicted proteins | sample YNPCB0031_FD_194404 | JGI IMG/M metagenome (GOLD analysis project Ga0272445, IMG submission 194404) | Hot spring sediment microbial communities from Yellowstone National Park, WY, United States - YNP-CB-003-1 | ecosystem: Environmental > Aquatic > Thermal springs > Hot (42-90C) > Sediment... | reverse complement strand
AGCCCCCTCACCGCAGAAGCTCAGCCTCTGTCACCAGGGGCTTCAAAGCTCTGCGGATCTCGGAAACTTGGGGTCACTAACCAAACTTATAAACAGTAGCAACTTATAAACCCAGCTCCAGGTCTTAAACATCAATGAAAATAAGTGCTACAAATAATTATGAAGACCGAAACAGCCCATCTATAACCCACACCTTCTGTAGGTAGAGCTTCGACAATTTTCTTAAACGTTATAGGGCTAAAATCATCGAAAAGCTCTGCATCTAAATAACCTGTTTCTCTCGTATATATCCTAACCTTGATTCTAGTCATACTTAACAACCTCAGGTATACAGCTATCTAGAGCAGTAGTGGTTAGAGTACCTTTAATAATCTTTACGTCTAAAGCCTACATATTTTAATTAAAAGATATGTAGTAGATATACTACTTAATGACCCTGACTCGGTATTGAGAATCAGGGTGTATATGGTAGGTGTATTATGGTTATAGAGATCGGTATAGCTGCTTATTCAGGAGGTCCTCCACCGAAAGCTGTATCTAAAGTTAGTAAACTTGTTGAATATTTTGTAGAGATTTGCCGAGATGCTCTAAATGATGTTGTTTTCCTTGTGGGAGGATATGAAGGTTTGATGAGGTTTTTCATAGATAAAGTCTTAGACCATAAACTTAGGGTTGTCTTAATCCCTCCTGCGGAACAGGAGGATCAGAGATTTCCAGAAGAAGCTATAGTTATAAAAACTGGTGTAACGTTTATAGTGAGAAGTTCGATCCTTGTTCACTCCTCGGATATATTGTTAGCGTTAGGTGGTGGTGTAGGAACTCTTGAAGAAGTTATCACAGCTCATAACGAAGGTAAACCTGTTTACGTATTAATCGATACAGATCTTCCAACAGATATACTGAAGCTTCTACCAGAAAGAATTGATTCAAGAACATCAAACCCTGTGAAACTCTATAGCGATCCAGAAAAACTTGCAGTAGATCTATGCTCTGAACTAAAATTATTGAAATCTCAATACAAGGCTTAGAGGTGGTGTTCTTGGAGCTCATAGTCAAAATCACTACGAGAAAAGTCTATATATCTGGTAAAGTTGTTGATGATGTAGATGATGTAGCTTCAGAGGTTACAGTCAATGTGTATATTGGTCGTAGTTTAAGAGTATCTTTAGAGACGTCTCCTCATAAACTTCTCGAACTTGGTATAGGGTTTGCGTTAGTACATGGGTATAGAGTTGATGATCTTAGGAAGGTTGAGGTAAAGGGTAGGGATATATACATACATACTGAGAACAACCCTATCGAAACCCAGAGCTTATGTGGTTTCAGCGATGTTAAGGTTAATCGTAGGAAGATTTTCGAACTATTTAGAGAAGCTATGGATAAAGCTGAGTATTTTAAGAAAACAGGTGGTTTCCATGTCTCAGCACTAGCTACTGTATATAGTGGAATTGTTGTGGTTGTAGAAGATATTTCACGTCATTGTGCACTATATAAAGCTCTAGGCGAAGCCTTTCTTAAGGGGGTAAATTTCAGGGAATCTATAGTCTTAATGTCTTCGAGAGCAGCTCTCAAACTTGTTGAAGCTTTAGCTAATTTGTGTATACCTATAGCTGTTTTCAGGGGAGCTCCAACATTTGAAGCTATAGATTTCGCTAGGAAAGCTTCTATAACGCTTATAGCCCATGTTAGAGGGGATAGAATGAATATCTACTCCTACCCGGAGAGGGTACTCTAGATTATCAGTAAGCTATACAGGTCTTTAGCTTATCTATAGGTGTAGCAGTGATGTTTTGAACAACGTTTAAGAGTTTCAACGTCAATTCGTGAAGTGTTTCTCTTGGTAGTGGGAGATATAGGGCTGGTGTATTGTAGGTTCCGGGGGTGTCTAGAGATATCTTAACTCTATTCACAACAAATTCTCTACACGTATCCACAGCCTTAGCTATAACATCTTCAGAAACTCTTCTATACACCTTAAGCTTCCTATCTATACAATCCAGAAGTATGTGTAGAGCAAAAGCTTTAAGATATTCATCATCTATCCTACCTTCTCTATAAAGACAATGAAGAACTCCGTGAACACCTAAAACAATGTATATCCTCTGCCCATCCCCTTCATTAACCACTATAAGGGAGTCCTCTAAACCTATATCATGAACATAGCATCTCCCACTATCTACAAGGTCATCAACATAATTAACAACATCTTCAGATATACCGAGTAGAGATGCACAAAACTTGTGAATATGATGTGAAGGCATGGATAAAACCTTCGATACCGCGTTAATCACTTCTTCTAACTAATACCGATATCAACCTGATCACTATCATTAACACCCTACCCCAAATGATAAATACTTGCTCAGATATGAAATCCATATATCTAAATACCTTTGGTATAGAATACTTATTCCGATAATAACGAGAGCTATACCTAATATCGTTAAGATTTTCTCCCTAGCATCACTTTGCGTAGTAAATTTAGATCTCAAGCGAGGTTGAGTACTTTCTATTCCATGTTTATCAACAAGCTCCTCTGGTATTATTAAACATGCTAAGGAGTAGAAGACACTCTCTATAAAGGAGTTGAGAATAGTTAAAACAACCCATAGAGGTCTAACAATGTTAGGATCTACACCTATGTAAACCTCTATACCATCACAAACATCATAAACAATTCTATCCATTCTAAATCTACAAAACTTCTTAATAATGCTCATAAATCTTTACACCTAGGCTCTGTTAACATATTCTCAATTAAGTAAAAGTTTTTCATTGGGATCAGATCACTAGCTCTACATCATGCTTCAGATCCAGTAAGCTCATCATATTTACCTAGACATCGTTGGAACAACCATCCATAGATTTCTTAGTACCTGTTTTAGTAAATATTGACTTTGTTAGATAGTATAGAAAAATGTTTGATATAATCTCTATCTCATCTAATTGGTTTGTCTAAAACTTATGATGGTGCCTTGATGTTTTGGCTATTCTATGGATTTGTTATAGCGTTTTTCAGTATATCTGTGTTTATTTTACCGGCTGTGTATGTTCTTCCCGATCTAGCGTTATTTATAGTTATTACAGCTGGTGCGAATATAGATGGATCTACTTTGTATAGGAAATCCCATCCATAGGTTTTCACAGCTTCTGTAAATGATTTTCCGTAGTCTTTTGATGCTGAGCTAGGTGATTTCTCTACGAATTCTCTAAGTTTTTCATCATCTGGGTAATCAATGATATAGAAAGTTGTACCCCCGTAGAGAAGCATATCATTTGTTCTACCAGCCATTATCAATGGGTCTGGGTGTAGAGGAGCTATGGGGCATACACCGTAGCCGTAGATAATGCTCTTTATATCGAATCCAAGGGTGTTCAATTTGAATATCCCTGTCTCAACTATTCTTGCACTCACTTGCACACTTCCAGCTATAGATGCAGGGGATACTAGAACCAGATAGAGGTTGTTCGGCTGAACCTTGGTTTCGCTAGCTATATAGGATACAACTTCTTCTGTTGGATATCTATCTGTTTCAAGAACTAGAACAGCTTCATCAGATACCTCTGTATAGCCTATAGCGTCTAGAAGTTTCCTAGGTTTTCTAGCTAAAACTCTAGCAGGTCCACTTCCATTAGCTTGGAAATCCTTCACCTGTATCCTCCAACCAGCTAATTGAGAAGCTATACAAGCTTCTACAGGGTAGTCTGTTAAAACTGTGACAGCAGGTAAAACTATGTGCCCTAGATAGAAAGGCTCTACACCTACTATAGCTAACCCTCCTAAACATATCTTCGATACTACAAGCCCTGCCTCAAGACTTCCCCTAGCTTTCACACCCATATCGAGAACAGTAGCACCCCCAATCTTAAGTACCTGAATCTTCAACTCTTTCTCTCTATTAATAGCATCTACAACGATATTAACTGTGATCTTATTCATAGGTTTGGGTACAGTCATGATCTAACCTCCTCTAGTATATCTTTATACAGCTCTAAGATATGCTTATTATCTTCACAAGATATTTGAAGCATCCCTTTGCCAGATACAATTGCATCTCCTATAAATGTAGCGAAAGGTTTTTGGAATGTTATACCTTTAACCTTTAGCGATGGGATTAGAGAGTCTAAATAGAAACTAGGTACAATAGCTTTAACTTCTCCACCTATAACTATTCTACCACTAACCATCCCTAGACCAGGGTATATCCCTGAACCACCTTTAATAACCACAACTCCACCAACCATATCAGATCCAGCGAAATTCCCTACACTACCTTCAACAACTATAGTTCCTCCAGCCATACCCCAGCCAACATCTGCTCCAGCATTTCCATGGATAATTATTGATCCTCCTCTCATTCCTTTACCAGATTTCTCACCCTGCAATTTACACCCAACTCTATGCCCTACATCGCCAAATACTTCTATAACCCCGTTAACCATCTTAGCTCCTAGATAGTTTCTAGTTTTTCCATAAATAACTATGGTACCTCCCTTCATTTTGTATCCAATAAAATGCCCTATATTACCTTTAACAACTATTTTCCCATTGCTCATTCTGTACCCTACGAAGCAAAGTTTATCAACACTATTTTCGATAGTTATCTCAATAGTTTTAACTTCAGCTGGAGCTATTGATGGACCATCTATATCGAATAGGGTATCGAGAGTCGATGGAGCTCCTCCCTCGAGAATCTTTAGATTTCTTATCTCGTCGATATTTTTACCAGCGAATTTATCTGGCGATATATTTCGGAGATCTGTAAGAACTCTAGGAATTGATTTAAGTTTTAATACGAAACTCATTATCATCATCTTTTAAGCAAGGTTTTGATCTTTATCTCAGCGGGATTCCTAATCTCGTGATCTTTTATTACGAAATTCTCTAGGGTTATAGTATAGTATTCTCTAAATTTAGGTTCTAGCATCTTCATCAACTCTTTCTCTAAGTCTTCAGGTAGCTCAGGTTTCACATAGTATGTTTTTCCATAGATCGTATTCACAATTTCTCCATCTTTTACCACTATCTCACCATTCTTAACAACAAGCCATGCTCTGTTGAACGCTTTGATAACAAATTCATAGTTCTTTGATATATCTACTTCGAATGGATTGATATCGTATATAGCTATATCTGCATCAGCACCTATACCTAGATGCCCTTTCACTTTCTCTAAACCTATCAACTTTGCTGGGGATGCTCTAGTCATAATCGCTATATCGTATAATGTGTACTCCTTGTTTATAGATGGTAGAGCTGATCTCTTCAATGCTCTCTGGCTCATCTCCTTCATCGTATCTTCCCTAGCTTTTTTACTGATAAGCCACGTGATTATCTTCGGGTAGTCTAGGAATGTACCAGCGTTAGGATGATCAGTTGTTATGAATATTCTCCAAGGATCGTTTGCTAGAAGAGCTATCTCCAACCCTATAACCCATTGAACTGTGTTAACATAGTTCTTCTTTCTATATCTATAGGGAACTATACCTGCTGCTGAATCAACTTCTGTATCTGTGCTATACCATTTCCACTTCGTTAAATGATATAGAACAAACTCAAATGGGGCATCAGCAGTCATTGTTGTAGCAGGTCTTCCAGGTATAACTTGGCCAAGGTCTAGAGTTACATCAGGGTTTCTATTAAGCTCTTTAGCTATGTCCTCTCCTCCGCTCTCTAGCGTAGCCCAGGAATCTCCTTTGTAGCCTGTAAACTGGACATGGGTTACGTGAAGAGTGTACCCCGGGGTAAGCTTTGATACAGTTCCAGTTATCTCCATAGTCTTTAGCGTTGTTGAGTAATTCCCAGGGTAGCCAAGTCTATTACAATGGATATGAACTTTGTGCGGAATATTCAATATTTGAGCTGCTTCTGCAATACTCTTTATTATATCTCTAGGTGTTAAACCGTAGAAAGGTATTTGCTCATCTATATCTATGCCTCTACCTTTATAGATCCAAGAGAAATCTGAGCCAGGATCGACTAGTTTAAGAGCATAGGTTTTTGTAGTGTATAGAAGCCATGCAAAATATGTTGCTAAAAGATCTCTATCACCTTTAGCGATCAAATCCAAGGCCATCCAATTTGAATCTACTAATACGTAAGCAGCTTTATCTATTATAGGTATAGCATCGAGCTCATGATGAGTGTGACGAGTTTTTATTGGTGGTGTAGCTGGTTCAACTACAAATGTATAGCCAAGTCTTGCATATCCATATCCAATTCTATATACATTTGGAACTGTTAAACCTGTTTCAGCTCTTCTAAAGGGTAAGGCATGAGGTTTATTCGTTAAATAATGATCTTCAGGTCTCATAAGCCTGCCTATATTTACCTTAGGCCCAGCTATATGGCTATGGATATCTATACCACCGGCCATAACAACTTTATTCTTAGCATCAATGACCATAGCTTTACTTAGATCTATTTCGCTAGGATCAACTATTTTCCCATTTCTAACAGCTATATCCATAACCTCTCCTTTAATACTGTTAAGAGGATCAATAACAATACCATTCTTTATCAGCATCTCCATCATATACCCACCTTCTTCAACTCCTTAATTCTCTTCAATAACATCCCTAGGATCTCTTTATCACATAGAATCCCTGGAGGTGGGTCGAGAACTTTCTTCATATATATAGGAACCCCATCCATTCTATATACAGTTCCTTCGCACTCTATACCCACCATACCAGCTGGGATAACAACATCTGCAAAAGCTGTTGTTAAAGACCATTTAGCGTCTACAACAATAACAGGCATCTTTGATAAATATTCAACTGCTTTCCTTGGGAAATGAGCAGCAGGGTCGCTTGCAATTATAAGAGCTGCATCTACATCCCCATTGGCTAGCAGATCCGGCGTCGAAGTTACTCCTACGATCATTCTAGGGAACCCTCTTGCGAAATCAACTGCATAAGGATACCCTGTATTCCATAGCAATACTTGGTTAGCTCCATTAACATTGTAATGCCCTCTCATCGGAAGTAAGACGAATTTAGTCCATTCGTTGAGATCTTGAACAAGTTTTATCGCTTCTTCTATAGCTCTAAACCTTGCTTCACTCTGAGTTAAACCCATACCAAAGAAGAGTACTCCGTACCTCGATGTTCTCATCATCTCTGCTAACTCGAGGATTTTCTCTCTAGGAACACCTGCAACTCTTGGTGCTTCTATCTCTAGATCTTTTATAGCCATTCTTAAAGCTCTTAACAATTCAACATCTCTACTAGGCTCTACTTGAATAAAGAGATCTGCAAAATCGGCAGTCATAGTTTTTCTAATATCTACAACAACTACTTTTCTAGCTTTACGTCCTTCACTAAACCTACCTCTAGCCATAACTATTCTAGATATATGGTTCATATGAGCTTCTCTAGGATTGCAACCCCAGAATACAACAAGGTCAGCAAGATGTAACATAGGTCCGAAGGTAGCTGTTACAGCTCCTACCTCTTGCAAAGCTAATATTGTAGGTCCGTGGCATACAACAGAGGTATTATCTATAATACCATGGGTTACTTCAGCTATTTCAACTGCTATATCTATTGCTTCTACACAAGTATTTGAAAGTCCGTAGATTAAAGGGTATTTAGCGTTAGCAAGAATTTCAGCTGCTATATCTAAAGCTTTCTCTAGACCTACCTCAGTAAAACGATTACCATTTCTAATATATGGTTTTAAAATTCTATGCTTATTATAATTTAGAAATTTAGAGATAGAGATAGCGCACCCCCCAACGTTTCTAACAATTTTTGTTCCCTCAACTTCTATTCTGAGATAGTCACATACATCTCCACAGAATGGACAGGAAACATTTTCGATAACTCGTTTCTCACCATGCTTAGTTTCAAGATCCATCATAGGTATTTCGGTGACCTTAGCTTCTAAAATCTTTAGTATATCCTGAAGTGTTGTAGTAGGTTCAGTAGTAGATTCGATAACGGCTTTCGTACTTTTTAGATAAGGAATACCTGTGCCATCACTATCATAGTCTACTAACATACTTGCAAAAGGACCCATAGGTATGAAAGCCGATCCCTGCTTCACTCTATTATTTGTACGAACAAGTAGAATTATAGAGCCTTGATTTGTTGTTATCTTCACTTTAGAAGGGTTGCCTAAAGTTTTAAAATCTTCAGGGTTCAACTCTATATATGCAACGTCTTCAAAATACTTCTTAGACCATTTACCATCGCTCTCCATCGACATTCCTTGCCTCATCGTTCTACCAGTATTGAGAATAATAGAGAGATGCTTCTCACTCATATCCAAGACATCCCCTTCCTAAACCTAGGCGATATTAAGACCTTTAACCGCTTCAAGAGCTTCTCTCAAGTATAGATGATAAGGACCTAGCCTACCTCCATAGTTACCTGCATCAATTTTAACTACACCTGGAACTAAAGCAGCTGCTAGTATGGCTACACCTATTGCTTTAAGAACGTAATCTTTCTTAAGCCCATTAATCACTATCTCATACACCGAATTTACTTCAGGAGGAAGTTTAGAATCTTTAATGGTACCTTTTAATGTTGGACAATAGGGATGGTTTGTTGTTGCTCTAAGCTTTGGATACTTTAGCGAACCTACTTTAGATCCAGATCTAACTATACCCCCAGGGAAGGGCGTTATCACACCTCGACAGTATCTCCTAATAGCTTTAACAGCTTTTTCAGCTGCTCTAAGACCTGATATACTATCTTTAGCTAGTATCAGTATATTTCCACCTGCAACAGCTTTAATAACACCGAAGCTGTCTTCCACTATGAACTCACCCTCCATAACAGGGATTCTCCACACCTTCCTTCCATAGATAGTATCCTCTTTCTCAAAACCATCTCCAAATTTCGCTAAAGCTTTACCAACACCCATTCTCCTTTTAGCCTTTGGCAATCCATCGAAAGCAGCTGTAGTCGGTGCTGTAAGTATACACTGCCCTACTCTAGTTATTGTAACAAGCTTAAGGTTTGCAGGATCTGAATGGTATATTTGTATAGCCATACCAGGTCTCGAATCAGGGGTGATCCTAGGAGAGAGAAAAGTTTCTATACCACATTCACCAGGGCATGCAATAACAGAAGTTCCAAAACCTGTAGCTACTTTTGCCGCTATTAATGCCCAGCGTTTTGTTGTAGCTGTTATTATAATCCTCGTTGTATACATCGGGAAAGCTTCTGCGAATGTATCCTCAACTACTACGCTTCCTATCCTCAAACTCAACAAAAATCCACCACAAATACTATTTCTTGGATATAAGTGTTTTTGCTACTTCATATGCAGCTCTATAATCTAGAATACCCTTAGGAGTTTCAGCTAACTTCTTGAATAACTCTACGAGGATAAGGTTCTTCAAAGCTCCAACTCTAAGAGCTCCAACACCATAGACTCCGGGGATAACTTCTTTATCTTCATCTCCAGGTTCAAGCCCTTCTATACCTGTTGGAGGAACGGCATTAACATCTACAATAACTTTGACTTTCTTACCATACTTCTTCAAAACATCTAGTGTAAGAAGTCTTACACCTGGTGCTCCAGTAGCTATTACTATATCGGCTTCTTCAATAGCTTTACCAAACTCTTCAGGAGATGCTGCTTTAACACCTCTAGCTCTCTCTACACTAACCTCTTTATTGATTCTTTGAGCAACATCTTGAGCTCTATCTATAGCTCTAGAAGTTATAACTATATATGCACCTTCTAATGCTGATAAAACACCGCACGCAAATCCCACAGGACCTGTTCCAGCTAGGATCGTAACATTCTTATCCTTTAGATCTCCATAACCATGTTTAAGTAGTAGCTGAAGAGCTTTTGCAACAGCAGCAGCTGCTGTTGTATTGTTTCCTCTAGGATCAACTAGAACAGCCATTTCGAATGGTGGGAACATCGTTTTCTTAATTGTTTCAACTATTTTATCAACTTTAGCAACATCAGAGCCTCCTACAAAGATTTTAGTAAATTTAACTCCTTTAGGACCTCTGGGGAACATGGCGTCTTGAATTATCTTCTTAGCGTCATCAACATCGATATTGTTGTAGGTTATTATAAATACATCTGGGAATATATCTACTACTGCTAGTTGTTCAAAAGGACTAACATGTTTATCTGTATCTAGGAATATTATAGCTAGTTTGTAAGGGCGCGAGGAAGACATTTCAACTCTCCCTGAAAATTCATGGCTAGGTTGGTTTAAAAATATAGATTACCTTAAAATTCTATGGAATTCCTTAATATTGTTAACTTCTTCTAAATGCTTCTACCAATTTCGATAGAGTTCTTTCCCTTAATATCTTTGTTATTTCTTCAGGGCTTCCCATTACGATAGCATTTGTTGGACAAACAGCTACACATCCAGGTTCTAGACCTTCAGAACGTAGTTTTGAACATAGATCACATTTAACTACATGTCCAACGGGTAGAAGTTCCGGTATACCAAAGGGACAGGCAATCATACACGATGTACATCCAATACATCTTGTAACTCTGGTAACCACAGCTCCATCTTTATCAACTATAAGTGCGTTTGTTGGACAAACGGTTACACATGGAGCTTTTACACAGTGGAAACATGAGATAGGTTTCGATAATCCACTCTCAATCTCGTATAACCTTATGAACTGCTGTTCATCGTTTAGAAATTTACATACTTCTTCACATGTGTAGCAACCGATACACTTGTCCACCATTATGAATCTTCTTACGCTTATCCCTAGTACAGATCCAGGGTTTAATTCTTTACCCATAGTGTTCACCTGTTTAGCGTTTCAAATAAACAAGGTAGTTATCTATATACTTAGCAGCTCTAAGACCTGATCCAAATGCTTTCCCTATAAAGCTAGGACCTATAACTATATCACCTGCTGCAAAAACTTTCTCTATAGCTGTTTGATACTTGTTATTAACCTGTATCCTCCTCGATCTATCAATTGCTATATTCATGAATTTATCGGTAAACGGTGGTGTAGGTACTTCACCAACAGCTAATACCACTAGGTCTGCTTCCATAATGAACTCTGTTCCAGGTATAGGTACTGGTCTAGGTCTACCACTTTCATCAGGTTCTCCTAGCCTCATTTTCATAAGCTCTATACCTCTAGCATAACCTCCATCAGATATTATTTTCGTTGGCTGGACAAGTTCAACAAAGTTAATACCTCTCTTAATAAGCTCGTTAATCGGGTATACCCCTGCAGGTGCTTCAGCTATAGTCCTTCTGTAAACAATAGAGACATCAGCACCCGTATCAAAAGCTTTTTCTGCAGCATCTATAGCTGATAACCCTGCTCCAACAACTACAACCTTTCTACCCATAGGAGGTTTCTCAATTGTTAAACCTTCTTCATACAATCTCCAGTGGTAAAGATACTCAAGAGCTGTTAACACATTCTTACTATTCTCACCTTCAACACCAAGTTTTCTTGAACTCCAAGTACCAGTAGCAATTAAAACTACATTGTATTTCTCTACAAGATCCTCTAAATTAACAAAATTCTCAACGAAATTATCTCCTTCATCATGTCTTGACTGGTTTTTCGCAAAAACTTTTGTTTTAAAGTAAAACTTGACAGAAAGTCTATCCCTAAGATCTTCAGCACCTTCTAAAACATTATCAGGGTATACCCTGTAGCTAGGTATAGCAAACATCATTAAGCCTCCTGCATATGGAAGTTTATCATATACATCTACTTCATAACCCATACAAGCTAGATAACCTGTAGCAGCTAAACCAGCCGGGCCTGCTCCAATAATAGCAATAGAACCTCTTCTACCTTTTCTATTTTTACACATAAATGCAAAACGCATATAATATCCCTGTTTTCTAATCCTCTAGAAAATCTTACCTCACAATATAAATTTTTACATACTCATTCTCATTAATTTTTAAGCCTAGGATCTTCATCGATGAATCTTTATCTAATACTATCGATCCTCTTCTAGTAACCTCCTCAATAATTTCTCTAGGTAACTCAATATCTACTTGAATCTCTCTACATACTACATAAGATGCAACTATATGTCTTGTGAGTGGTACAGGTGTAGATGGTTTATCTTTAGCTTCACATATAGCTATTTTTATAACTGTACTCAAGTTTTCACCTTTTTATAATGTGATTTCTGTTTAATTAAATTAAGCATAACTGCAACACCGTAGATTATAGCTTCAGGTCTTGCTGGGCACCCTGGAACGTACACAACTTTATCTATAATAATACCTAACTCATTGAGTTTATCAATTATATTAGGGAAGCCCCCAAGAGTTGCATAAGAATTAAACCATATATTCCCTCCTACAGCACAAGAACCAATGGCTAGTACAAGCCTTGGTCTAGGGACAGCCCTCAATGCTTTTACAAGTCTAGGAAGAGTTTTTATCGTTATAGGCCCTGTTAGTAGAACAACATCGGCATGTCTAGGGCTTGCAACTAACTTTATACCAAACCTTTCAACGTCGAACCAAGGAGTCAATACATCGAGAATCTCTATATCACAACCATTACAACTACCTGTATTTAGATGGAATACCCAGATACTCTTCTTAATCCTCTGCAACGCTTTTTCAAGATCCTTACTGCTGAAAGTTTCCAAATTTGTTTGTCTCTGGACCTCCATTTATATCACCTTAGATACGTTTGTTTCGACAACATCTCAATTCTTCTACATCTAGGACAAAGATATAGCAATTCCTTAGGGAATTCTTCGAGTTTCTGCTCAACTTTGTTAAGAAGTCTACTTGTTACAAACTTTGATCCACATCTTTTACAAGTTACAACCTCGTGTTCAACATCTACATATAAATCAAAAACTTGTTCAGAAGCAAGCTCAAATTCCTTTGTAATCTTAATTGCTTTCTCTGGACATACATCTGCACACATTCCACAGAAAATACATCTACCTATGAAGTATCTCAGGATAGCTGTCTCTCCCTCAATGCTCATCGACAAAGCTTTCGGCGGGCATATCCTTGTACATGCACCACAGCCTGTACATTTACTTGGATTTACTTCTATTGCACCTCTAAATGAGTCTGTTACCAATGGTTTTGCATAAGGATACTTTATTGTTACAGTACCTACTTTAACAGCTATAGGTATTACTTTAACAAATTTAACCATATTCTTCATCACCTAAAAAGTTTAGAGCTTTTCAAAGATAGAATATTTAAAGGAACGCTTTTCACGTTATTGCTACTAATATCTATTATAAGAGCTCTATCTGTACAAGAGAAACAAGGATCTATACTAGCTATAGTTATCGGTGCATCAGCTAGTTCTATATCTCTAAGCATTATAGGTATAGCTGGTAGATTTTGATATGTTGGTGCTCTAGCTCTCCATCTATATGGTGAATACCGACCTGTTATAACTATGTGTATTACTTCTCCTCTAGGTGCTTCAACAGCTCCGATACCAAATTTATATGGTTCTGGTTCCCATGAATCTACCGCTATATCTCCCTCGGGTATTCTATCCAAAAAATTCTTCACAAGCTCAATACTCTGGAAAATTTCGTAGATACGAACCTCTGTACGTGCCATATTATCGCATTCAGATCTAACAACAGGTTTAAAGTCTATGTATTTATAGGCGGCGTATGGATAATCCTTCCTAATATCTCTTGGTATACCAGAACCTCTAACTGTTGGACCTACCAACGATAGTGAAGTTGCTTCACTTTTAGGAAGCAACCCTGTTCTTCTTAACCTAGATTTGATTTGCGGAACGTTAATAGCTGCATCTACAAAATTTTTGAATTCTTTTTCAATATTATCTAAAACTTGTAAACATTTCTTAGCTTTATCTCTATCTATATCTCTTCTAACACCTCCAATTATATTTAATCCATATGTTTTCCTACTACCTGTTAACAATTCAGCTAGAATCATCACCTGTTCTCTTATCCTCCAAATATGCATAAACCCTGTATCGTAGCCTAGTAAATGAAATGCTACACCAAGCCATAGAAGATGGCTATGTATTCTCTCAATCTCTAGCACAATAGATCTTATATACTCTGCTCTTTCTGGTACCGGGATCTTCAACGCTTTTTCTACTGCTTGGCAGTAGGAACAAGAGTGTACAAACCCGCAGATACCGCATATTCTCTCAGCTAGAAACGGTACTTGGTCATACTTCATAGATTCAGCTAGTTTCTCTATACCTCTGTGAACCATGAAGCCTACGTAGCGTGCATCTACTACCTTCTCCCCTCTAACGTATAGCTCAAAGTATTCTGGTTCATGTAGAGCTGGATGGTAAGGTCCTATAGGGATGATAATAGCCGCTTCTGCTTCAACTTCTTTAGCTTTTGTAACAATTTCTGGTCTATATAATTTAACTAAATCTTGAACTGTATAATCTTTTCGAAGTGGGTAGACATTATCAGGCCAATCATCTGGTAAAACAAATTTATATAAAGTTCTACCAGAAAACTTTATACCCATTAGATCGTGGGCTTCTTTCTCATACCAATCAGCAGCTTTAACTATATCAGTTATACTTGGAACAACGGGATCACTTGGGTCTACGGGTACTTCAATAACTATATTTCTATGAATTTTATCTATACCGAAGACATAGTACATTTTGTAGAAACCGTTCACAGATCTTTCATCTGATGCAGCTATAGTTCTTAAGAATACACCTTCAGTTTTAGACAGAACTTCAGCTACCTCTCGAAGTTTCTCACTTTCAACTACAATTCTTAGATTATCCTCTTCCTCTACAAGCCTATCCGAAAATCTCTTTAAATAACTGTAGAGATTCTCAAACTCACTACTTGTACTCAAGGATTCCATAGAATGTAAACACCTAACCAGATAGCTATAGCTAAGAAGTATATAAGGTTTATTGTTTTGACAGCTAAGTTAACCCTAGACCTCCCAATTAAAGCGCTTATAACAGCATACAGCATGTATATGAGAGAAGCTAGTACATGTACCATCAACGTTGCTGTGACAGGGTTTAGGCGAAGCATATTACTCATTACATAGGCTATGAATATCATGGGTATCGATGCTAGTATGTATCTCTCTAAGAGATGGGAGTATGTGTAGAATCCTAGCACGGCTCCAGAAAACTCTATGATAGCACCAGATGCAAGTTCTGGTTCAGCTTCATGAAGATCGTAAGGAAGTCTTCTCTGAGATACGTACACAGCTATAGCTAGAGCTGTTAAAGCTATTGTTAGGAGTAGGTAATCTTTAGGGGAAGCCCTAGATATAGAGATAGATACTGCTGTAAGTATAGCGAACGCTACTAAACCTGCTTCGTTCAGTATATCGATTGTAGCTATCCTGAAGGTGCCGACAATGGAGAAGGGGTTTGAGGAGAAGATGTATAGAATTAGATAGAGTGAGTGTGCAGCTAGTAAGAGAATTAGAATCATTATCACGATGTACATGTTTAGGTTTAGTAAAGAGATGAAGTAGGATATGGTTACAGTTAAAGAGATAAGCATTGTAAGAGATAGAGATAACGTTAAAACTACGTAACGAGGATTCATTGATAGTATAACTTCTTTAGATATCAACTTCAGTATATCGTACCATGTTTGGAGAATTGTTGGAGGACCTATTCTGCTTTGGATATCAGCTTTAACCTTTCTCTCCACTCCATCGAGTAGCGGTGGTAAGAATATGTAGAGTAGAATTGATATAGGTATGGATATCAATGTCGATAAGTTCAATGGATAGCCACCAGTAGTAGAATTAGTGATAGAGCTGAGAGTAGCTCTAAGATAAGTGATAGAGCTGATAACGAATCTTCTAAAGAGCATTGCAGCATCTGTATAGTTCTACCTAGAGCTCTGAATACATTTATAACAGTATCCTCAACTGTTACCACAGCTTTTTGAGCTATATCTACCTCAGGCACTTTCATACTTAGCTTAGGTGATGTAATTCTGATCCTCAACCTCTTCATCAATCTCCTTAGCAAATTCGCTATAGCATCTCTCGAACGTTCGATAACGGATGCTGCTGCGTAACTCAAGGAATTTCACCTCCTAGCCATGAGACATCGGTTACAGCTTTTCTTACTCTGTTATACATGAAGTAGAGGATACCTATAAATATTATTACTGGTAAGGATAAAGCTATGAATAACTCTACTGTGTATACCATACCCATTATTAACGGAGTTACAGGTGTTAAGACTATACTTAATGATGCTGGAACTAGTTCCCAATTCGTTAAAACTTTCTCAACCTCAGCTTTACTACTCTTCGAACCTTTCCATGAACCCCAGTACACCGATAGATACCTAAGACTGTATATAATAGCTAGGGCAAGTGCAATAACAACGGATATCAGTAGTAGAAATCCGCTAACTATACTGTTCAACGTATACATCGCTAAAGACATTACTAAGAACAGCTTCGCTAAGAATCCCATCGTCGGTGGCACACCCATCAACGATAACGTAGATAATAGAGCTGTGATAGAAGCTCTTGGAGCAACTCTGGATAGATATCCAAGCTTTGTTACATCTCTAGTATGAGTTATAACCTCGACAGTACCTGAGTTCAAGAATAGTGTTGATTTAAATAGTGCATGAGCTATCAACAACGTTATGAAGGCATTGTAGAATGTTGCTATACCTGAGCTACGTAAGAGCATTAGGGAGATAACCATTAAACCCGTGTTCTCTATGGTGCTATAAGCTAGTATCCTCTTAATATCTAGCTGTATTATAGCCATCAACCCTCCTAGAATTGCCGATAAAACTCCTAGAACGACGAACGTTGTGGGCGTAACCATGTCATCTATTATCGGGAGCAGTCTCCATATTGCATATAAACCCATTTTAACCATAACTCCGGAGAGTATTGATGATGCTGGAGCAGGGGCTAGGGAATGGGCATCAGGTAGCCAGAAATGTAGAGGTATTATAGCTGCTTTAGCTGAAAACCCTAGAACTACTATTAAAGATATATACCAAGGCATCTTAGGTATAACACTGGGCAGATCCTTCATAGAGATTGCGATAGCTTGTGTAAAACCTATATTGTAGGTGAGGTAAGCTAACAACGTTATTATCGCTAGATCTGCTGGAACCATGGACACTAGAAGATATCTTAAACCAGCTCTAAAAGTTTCGGCTTTAACCTCATAGATAATAGTGAAGAATCCTACGATCTCAGCTAGAAACCATGTGATTATGAAGAAGCCTATGTGTGGTGCAAAGAAGGTTAGGTAGATAGATATAGTGAATAAATCTATAAGTACGTGGAGTTCAGCTATGCCGTACTTCTCAACTTCATACATACTACAGTAGAACGCTGATACCATACCTACGATAAGAGCTAGTGCAGAGAATAGCAGTGATGCGAAGTCCACGATATTTAGTGTATAAGCTACAAACGGGATTACTAATAGTATACTATAGCATAGAGTTCTTAACAGCTTAAGTCTAGCAAAACTACTTACGAGTAGACATACTATAGAGAATGCTATGGTGATGTATATAATGGTGTTTATGTCCGTAATCACGGTTTAATCCCTATGATTAGTTTAGAAACTTGATCAACGGTGTTTATATACTTTTGTATCCCTTTAATTGATACTACTTCTTCACACCCCATCTTAAACATATTGAATAGGTATCCCTGGGCGTAAGCTATACCCACAACGATTAACGCTATAGCTACTAAAGTACAAATAATATCTACTATAGTTAAGTTGAACTTCTTTACCTCTTTCACAGGCTTCAACATATATAACGTATACAACACCTTGATATACCCTATGATCGAGATCCCAGATATCACTACCAGAGATATTGCGTATATCCACATACCTGTACCTATCATTGCTAGGAATAGAGTGTATTTGCTGAAGAACCCTCCTAGAGGAGCAACACCTATAAGGCTGAGGATACCTATAGTTATAGATGTAGAGAGTACAGGGTAAACCCTGCCGTAGCCACGTATCGAATCTATCCTCCTACTATTAGCTATAGTAGCTAGGGCTCCTAAACCTAAGAATAGCATTGATTCTCCTAAGGCATGCACTAAGCTATGGAATAAGATCCCTGTTAAAGCTATAACCCTTACATCTAGGTCTGTAGCTGAGGTAAGGCATGCCATAGACATGAATATTATGCCTATATGCATCATAGTACTATAGGATAGCAATCTCTTCACATCGTTTTGCACAGCCATTATGATTGCTCCTAGGAATGCTGTTATAAACCCAAGGATACTGAGTATATACAATACGAGGTCTCTAAACGGTATTCCTAGGATATTGAACATAACTATAGGTGCATACGAAGAGAACATGGTAATGAATATCCTCAGCACACCGTAAGTCCCAACCTTATCTACAATACCTGCGAATACTGCTGAAGCTGGCGATGGAGTTTCCGTATATGCGCTTGGAAGCCAGTAGTTGTTTGGGAAAATACCTGCTTCAAATGTTAAAGCCCACAACATTAAAGCTATAGCTGTAGCAGATGCTGATACAATATTGCCAAAACACTGGGTATCTGTACACAAACCGCTGAGAATCGATAACGTTGAGGTGTTTATACCGTGGGCTTTAGCTGTAATATCAGCGATATTTAGTGTTCCATAGCCAGCGTACAAGAATACTGCACCAAAGAAGAAGAAAGATGTTGCTAAAGTACCTATAAATCCGTAGCTGAGAGCTGCTTCTAATGCCCATTTCCTCTTCTTGAAGTATGCAACTAAGCTGTAAGAGGATATAGCTAGAACTTCTAGCATAACGAAGAAGTTAAATATATCACCTGTATATATACAGCCTGATACACCAGCCATATTTAGGAGTAGAAGTGTTGAAAGCCAGCTAGGATCAGCTACTACATTGAAATACCATAAATTGTATATAGATACTATTAAGAAAAGAATTGAGGCAATTAATCCATAGACAGCATTGAGAAAATCTACAGTGTAAACAATGCCTAGCGGTGGAGGCCAACCTCCGAAAGGATATGTTATTACCCCGTACTCGATTACATATGTAAATACTCTGTATGAGAGATACATCGTTATTAAAGCTATCACTAAGTTATAGATGGAGTATACATTCCCTTTTCGCGTAGAAAGCCTTATTAATGGAGCTAATACGCCACCAAAAGCGTATAATATTGGTATTAAGCCTACCTCATGGAAGAGATGTAAGGTCATAAATTCACCTCAGTCAAAGATCTTCAACGCATATCTATCAAAAACTTCTGCGATCTCTCTATATGTAACATCAGGGTTTTCACTTATAACATAGATCCAGTTCACATATAGTATACCTCTCTCTTTATCCACATCGACAACTACTGTTCCAGGAGTATTTGTTATAGATATTGCTATCAACGTTATGGCGTATTCACTTTTAGAATTAATCGGAACTCTAACAATACCGGGTTTTATAGGCATTCTAGGGTTAAGACCTATTTTTATAACACTCCAATGAGCTTTAACTTCATCTATAATGAAATACCTAACAATATACTTAGTCAACTTTAGGAATCTAGATATACTTAAACTCTTTTTCCAATCTTCAATAACTAGAGGACCTAGAATAATACCTGTTGCTACAGCTATTACAAATCCTGTTACAATATCGAATAACGTAACATTGCCACTATATATGATGTAGATAAAAAATACGAATATACTTGGTGCAATAGCTTTAAGCAGTCTCTTCAACTATAACACCTCTCTTAAGCTTTGATATTTCATCCATATCAACTGTTTTGAAATGCCTATAGAGATGGAGAATTGCACCAACAAGGAATACATTAACAGCAAGGCCGATCACTATAGCTGTTAAAACTAGTGCTTGTGGTAAAGGGTCTACAGCTCTATTTACGAAATCTTGTAGATCTTTTGGCAATGGATTCCAATTCAATAGCACAGGTGGTTGAAGTATAACTTCTCTCCAAATTCTATACCCCATGAGTATAGCTGTTACGTTGATAGAGTCTTGGGCTATAGTTAAAGCTATGAATTTTTTTACAAGGTTAGGTTTAGCTATAACTCCATAAAGACTTATAGCAATATTTAGATATAGAGAAGTTATTGTTGTTAAAAACATGATGACTCTAATATCCAATATCTTCACCTTCTAAAGGTTTTTTTGATAAATCTTCACTATATAAGAGAATTAAGAATGCAAGCATGAAAGCTGTAAACACAGCTATACCTTCAAAAGTATTTAAAAATGTTAGAGATCCACCCATAGGTACATCGATTATTGTTGAAGGGTATGAGAACCTTGCTAAGACTTTAACTTGGTTCTGGAAAATAAAAGCATTTCCTAATGTTACAATTATAGGTATCAATGGTGTTAAGACTATACCTATAAGTGCTATACTTCTTAATGCTACAAGATATTTGTAAGAAAGCTTCGAATAATCGAAAATTCTTCTTGAGAAAACTATAATTCCTATAACTGGAGCAACAGCCACTATGGCTCCTCCCTGGAACCCACCACCAGGTGTTAACATGCCGTGCAAAATTGTTGAAAAACCAACAGCTATAATAGCTAGTAACACTATAGAAAATCCTCTTTTTACTATAAAGCTAAGTCCAATGCCTCCAACAATATCTCTATATCCTAGAATCTCGCTGTATAACATTAAAGCAGCTATGATAGCTGTATAGAAAACCATTGTTTCGTATAATGTATCTAAACCTCTGTAATCCCATACAATAGCTGTTACAGCTTCTGGTGAAGCTGCCCATAGACTTCTATTGTATTGATTATATGTTAAGTAGAGATAGAGTTTAGCGATATCTCTAACATCTTTAGGTGGTATTACTCCTATAGAGCCTAGTAACGTTGGGATGAGAAGAATAAAAGTGATGAAAGCTATAAGCGCTATGAAGAATATATTTCTAAGTTTCATATCTACCTACCTTTTTCACAAGCATTATTGTCAATAGTGGGAGGAGACCTACAGAAACAGCTACGTAAACTAAGACGATGTCTGGAGCTAAGAGTAGGAAAAGAAGTAGTGAATATAAAGTACTTTGAACAGCTGAATATATTACAGCCATAAGTAAATCTCTAGATTTTACAGCTAAAATAACAAATAATACAGATGTTAAAGATGTTATCCCTAGTAAAATAAACGCTAGATCCTCGAGAGACCCTATCCCTGCCTGCACTCACCTTCACCTCTATCCTCAGAAAGATGATCTACATAACAAGGGGTTAGTATAGCTGACTTAGATTTATGAGCAGCTCTTGCAATAGCATGGCTCCCTATAGCACCTAGTATAAATACAAATATAGCTGTCGTAATTGCTCCACCAGCTAAAAAGAATCTGTAGATCCCTAGGTATTCAGCTCCTAAAACAATAAATACAGCACCTATTAAAGGGACAACAGCTCCACCGATACTCCCTATAGTAAGTGCATGAAGTCTTACGTAGAAATTAGGAAATCTTATCATAAGTATTGCTGCTATAAAATCGCATATAATACCTATTGCTATAAGTATTTGACCTATTATAACTAAGATCCAATCTACAATATCTACAGCCATTATTTACTCACCTAGTTCTCGTGATTCTAAATATTTAGCTACATATATATCTAAAGCGAAAATCCATAGAGATAACACTATAGCACAAGCTATAAGTATAGGTGATCTAAATAATATGCTTAAGATCACAAAAAATGCTGCTAGATCAAAACCTAGAGCATCAGTAGCTATAACTCTGTCAGGTAGAGTAGGACCTTTAATTAATCTAACAAGGTATAAAAGAAATGATGTTATATAGATAGGCATACAGATAACTAGGAATGATGTAACTAGAGATTCTATATCCATAACTGTGAAGCACCATTACAGTTACTGAAGATACCCCTATATATTTATTTATGGTCTTAGATATCAGTAAAATTATCAAAAAGAAGTTGAACTATAGCTACACTCTATGTATTAAATAGCGATTACCTAGAATTTATGTTTAACACTGTACTTTTATCAAATAGAAGTAGATAGTTATGTTATGGAATTGAGAATACACCAAGATATTAAAGGAACTATGTGCACTAAAACTATTATGCATAAGAATACTGCATCTATCTTCGATAATTTTAACTCTCTATAGAATGTTCTCTTATCTTTATAACCAAAACCTCTCAATATCAAAGCTTCTGATAAATCTTTAGCCCTTATAAACGAGCATACTATTGTTGGAACTACTACCGATGATAATTTTCTAATTTTCTCACGTATATCTCCTTTCTCTAGTTCTACACCACGAGATCTTTGAGCATCGTAGACATTCTTCATTTCTTGGAATACTATAGGGATGAACCTATAGGCTATTACAATTGGATATAGGTAGTAGTATTTTATACCAAGTTTAGAGAACAACTGGATTATCTCTAGAGGTGTTGTAGTTGAAATAAATATGAGTATTGGTGGGAGTATGATGAAGATTCTTGTTAAGGCGTAGGATTGATATAGAAGTGCAGATGCTATATCTATATCTCCTAACAGGTATGTTACCAAGATATTGAATAAAATTATGAAGATTATGAATAACCACAATCCTTTCAGCATATCGAAGAATTTTTTACGAAGAACCTTGCAAGAGATCACGATACCTATATTGATAATTAGAAAGTATAGGAGTTGAACTATATTAGTAGCTAGAAAAGCTACTGCAAATACTATAACTATATAGATAAGCTTTGTAGCAGGGCTTAATCGAGAAAATACTGTTTCCTTAGATTCGTAAAGTAGAGATGTCGCTAAATATTCAAAAAACCTCTTCCCATTCATAATTACTACCTTTTAAAATTTTTGAGAACTCTTCAACATTCAATACCTTGGAAAATCTATCTAGACCTACTCTTTTAATGAATCTCACAATCTGTGGAACGAAGGTCTCTAAATCTTTAGGTATTAAATTGTAGAAAACTTCCTTAGGATTACCTACACCAACCACCCTCCCTTTATCTAAAACAATAACTTTATCAACAGGGGTTAGAGCTAGAAACTCTATGTCATGTGTAGTCAATACAATTGTTTTCTTTTTTCGCCATATATCGGTGAGAATATCTAGAAGCTCAAGTTTATGCCTAAAATCTATACCTGCTGTAGGCTCGTCTAGAACAATTATCTCTGGGTCGTAGACAAGTACAGATGCTATAGCTAATCTCCTCTGCTCTCCTGCTGATATCTCGTAAGGAGATCGATTTGCTAAATGTTTTAAACCTAGTTTCTCGATAATAGTACTAGTTCTCTCTTCAGCGTTTTTCACACCCATAATTTTAGCTGTGAATAGAACTTCTTCGTATACTGTATCTTTAAAGAAGTGGTGTAGAGGATTTTGGAAAGCTATACCAATAAAACGAGATAACTCAGCAACAGAATGCTCTACAGTATCCATGCCCAATACCTTGACTCTACCCTTAGTAGGTTTTAGAAGCCCATTGAAATGTTTTATAAGTGTTGTTTTACCTGAACCGTTGCCTCCTATAATAGCTATGAACTCTCCTCTACATATATCTAAGTACACTTCTTTAAGAGCTTCAACACCGTTATCGTAGATATACCACAGATTCTCAACTTCGATAATTTTTTCAAAGCATCTGTAGACATCGTTATAGTTATCTATAGCGTTATCTATATAGAGATTTCTATTCTTCACTTTCTCTACAAGTTCTTCAACACTCAGAGTAGGCTCACTAATATTAAGAAATCTACTTAGTTTAACTGTAGATGGTATTTCAACCCCGTAGACTAAATCGATGTTATCTAGCTTCTTTAGAACCTCCCTAGGATCTCCATCAGCTACAACTGTTCTATCGAGTACAACTAGTCTTGGTGCATATCTAAGTATTTCTGAAAGCCTATGTTCTACAATAATAATAGTCTTATCTTCAACTTTATTTAGGTAGTAAAGGAGTTTAAGAAGTTCTTGAGAAGCTGGAGGATCTAGATGTGCAAGAGGTTCATCTAGTATAAGTATCCTCGGTTTTACAACGAGAACACTACCTAATACAACTTTCTGTGTTTCACCTCCTGAAAGTTCGAATGTAGATCTATTCCTTAGATAATCAATACCAAGTTTATTCGAAATCTCTAGAACTCTAGTCTCAATATCGTTTCTTTCATACATAAGGTTCTCTAGAGCGAAAACAAGTTCTTCTTCAACAACTAGGTTTACAATCTGATTCTCTGGGTTTTGAAGAACAACACCTACTCTATCTATAAGTGATCTCGCATCTACTTTCGAGATATCTATACCATCGACGAAAACTTTTCCAACGAGTTTTCCTCCGTATAGCTGGGGGATAAGACCTGCTGCTATTCTGCATAGTGTTGATTTACCTCCACCTGATGGACCAGCTATAACTACGAATTCCCCGTAGTCAATAGATATAGAAACATCTTTAAGTGCAGGTTCATTTGATCTAGGATAAAAATATGTTATATTTTCAATGTTTAGAGCTTTACTCATAATATCTTTTGATCCCTCACAACTTTAACATGCAGTATTTCGCTTAACCCAGGAACTTTTAGCAACGCTTTTATAACTGGTATAGCTATCAACATGGCTGTCAATGCTTCAAAGAGGTACTCTATAAAGTAGAATAGAGGTGATACAATAAATAATGACCTTGTTTTTCTCAACGATAAACCGAATAAACCGCTGTAAACTGGAGGTAAGGCAAATATCATACATCCAAGAGCTTTATCAACTTCTCTCCCAATGAACATCAGCATATATAATCCGATGTACTTAGATCTAGGCATAGTGACTAGGTCTAGAGCTATTGGTATTAGTAGAAGTGCTGCTATTTTATCGAAGAATGTAAGTAGGTAAACTTGCCATATATAAACACCTAGCTTCGGATCGTAATCTGTTAACGGATAGAACGGAGGTAGGAATAATGATACTATAAGTATTACTGCAAGAATTAATGCAGGAATCCAACGATTCCTTTTTATAAGCATAGCTGTTGCAAATGCTGAAAGAGGAGCACAAGGTATCATAAGCATACCTAATAAGTTTGGAGGGTAAAGAGACTTAGCTATATTACCTATGAGAACGGCTAGAGCACCTGTATAAGGACCTAAGATTATCCCTAAGAGAGGTGCTAAAGATGCTCCTATCTCCATTTTTAGCGTAGGTAAACCTATGACAGGTATACCAGGGAGCCATAGAAGTAGGTAGTATAGTGCAGCACCAACACCTGCAAACGCTACTAGATAAACACCTCCAAGACGAAATCCTTTACTCATTTTCTCACTGTAACTTTCAACACTAGACAAACTTTATAAAGATTCCTGTGTAAACGTTCTACAGAGGATCTATGAACACAAGTGGACTCTGGCCTTTCGTACTGTTAATGCCTAGCGATGTGAGTAAGAGAATAAGTTTTCTACAAACATTATTCTCATCACCTGTAGCCATAGAAGTTCTATTGCTTTTTGATAAAGGTGAAGAACTATGTCAAAAAGAGTTGATAAATGTTCTTAAACATCATTCGAATAAAACTGTTATCACTATTCTTAAAAAACTTGTTAATCTTGGTCTACTTAGAGAGTATCAGAGAGTTGAGCGCAGAGAAAAAAAGGTTGTTAAGCTGAAATGTTATAGATTAACTGAAGTAGGCTATTGGTATAATGTATTTCTTAAAAATATTGAAATACTTGATAAAAGTTCGCTACGTAATCTAGTTGACAATATTATCTTATTACTCTTAGAGAGATTGATAATTGTTAGAGAACGTGTCTATAGAAATTACTGGGAGTTTACAGAAAAAGTTATTCTAAGTCTTCTAAATAGTATTGTTAAAGAATCTAGGAGAAGAGTAGAGCCAGAGGTAATAGTCTTCGGTTCTATAGCTCTAGATGTTTATCTCGATAAAAAACCCATTGTTTTCTCAGGAGGTTCTGGTGCTAATATTGCTTTCAACCTTAGTAAACTTGGTTTAAGAACATCTTTTATAACTAAATTTTCCACCGATGTGTTGAGCCTTAGGTTAGGTGTTGAGCTTGTAGATAATGGTATAGATATATCTCTATCTCAAATAGAGTCTGGTACTGGAACACCTCTATGTGTTATAGATAGATGGGCTACAGACGAACCTTTAATAAGATGTCTTTATAGAGAAGAAAATCCTCCTGTACTAGATAAACTTAACAACGATATTATCTCTACTTGCAGTAAAGCTAAAGCTATATACCTAGGTGAAGGTATATGTAAAGTCTATACAGAGCTTCTCGAAAACATTGATTTGAAAAATAAGTTCGTTGTATATAGACCTTCTGAAACATCCCTTATTAATTATTTCGATGAGTGTAAAAACATTCTTCAGTACAACCCGATCCTAGTGTTAAACAGTAGAAAAGCTCGTTTACTAGTAGAGAAAGGTGTTAGAGTTCCAGAAGATCTTATAGAATTGGGAGTTGAAAAAATAGTTATTACAAAAGGTTCGAAAGGAGCAACTATATACATAGGTAGAAACTCTATAGATATAGATACTAGAAGAGAAGTTAATGTTATAGATACTGTAGGTGCTGGAGATCTATTCACTGCTATACTTATATACAATCTTTTAAAAGGACTAGAATTTGTTGATGCTGTAAAAAACGCTTGTTCTACAGCTTCTAAATCAGTCGCTATTCTAGGGCCAAGGAAATTCTCATCGTTATCTAGCAACCATCATATAATCTCCCTCATCTCCTAGGTAAAGACGATAGAAAACTCTACCGTTTTTCATATCTATAAGTTCAACGGTACCGAACGCTATTACAATATCATCTTTCTTCGCTATCTCTGCAAATCTTCCTCTCAAGCTGTAGACCTCCTCTATATCTACTTTCACTCCTTTAATATGTTCAACAACTTCAACTCTATATCTATATGGGGTATATATAGACTCTCTATCATCTACAACCCTAAGTTTTGCTAATGTTTTCCCAAGTTTTCGACACCTATAACTTCCGTAGCTAGGCTCTTCACAACCATACTTAACAAGTCTTACGAAGTACTCTCTATTCTTGAAATACCCCTCAAGTACTTTCTTAGACACTTGCTCAACGAAGTATTTCAATGTTATAGGTGTTTCAAGAACTCTTCTACGGAAAAGCTCGTACAGATTCTCCGGGGAGTACCTTCTATACCTCGGATCTTTATCAACGACTTCTAGTAGGTATCTATGAACTCTAACCCCGTTATCTACACCGTATACAACTATATCTATATCTGATGTATTTGTGTAGAGGTTGACGAGTACAGAACCTGATACACCTATATCTTTAACACCTGTAGCCATAGCTATATCCTCTACCATCTCTTTAACATCTTCTAGAACGAGGTCTAGAGGGGTACTCGAAGCGATAAGTTCTTCAGCTTTCTTTAAAGGGTTGTAGATGAATTCGATACTGTTTACAGGTACTAAAGGAACTTCTCTGCCGTAGAAATCGTCGAAGTTGATGAAATGGCTGTACCTCTCTACAAGGTATCTATATTCATCGACTAGGGTCGGGATACGTCTATACCTTCTACCTGTAGATCTGTCAACTCTATCACCGTTCATATCTACAACGTACTTAGGGTATGCAACAATGTGTCCAGGTGGATGGGTAACACCTTTCGCATAGAATATATCTCCATTTCTCAGCCTGTAGAAGAAACCTTCTATAGCTATCCCTAACTCTATAGATGTACACCTCGTAGAAACAATAGCTATAGCAAAGTTTATATCTTTAGCTCTAGGTACTCTCTATACGCAGTGATAAGTATGTTTAGGTATAGTTTAGAGCAGAAAGTTTTCGAGATAAAGGGTGTCAAGGTAGGTAGTCAACCGGGGGAGAACCCCCCTATCCTTATAGGCTCTATATTCTACCACAAACATAAGATTGTAGAAGATGAGAAGAAAGGTGTTTTCAGGAAAGAGGAAGCTGAGAAACTTATTAAGAATGTTGAGGAGCTTTCGGATAGAACTAAGATACCGTTTATGCTAGATGTTGTAGGGGCTTCTCCTGAAGCTATTGTTAAGTATATAGAGTTTGTATCGAGTATAACTAAAGCACCTATACTAGTAGATCCTCTAGGCGATGTAAATGTAGCTTCGGTAGCTCTTAGATATGTTAAAGAGGTTGGGCTTATCGATAGAGTTATCTACAATTCTTTAACAGCGAAATCTAGAGACGAAGAGTATAAGCTTCTACAGGAGAGCGGGGTAGATAAAGCTGTTCTACTTCTCTACACAGATAAAGTACTTGATGTAGAAGCTAGGATAAAGAGTTTAGAGATGATGCTCGAGAAGACCAGGGTTTACGGAGTAGATAAGTACATGGTCGATACCTTCGTAATAGACTTACCATCGCTATCAGTAGCTATGAGAACAGCTATAGAGATTAAGAAGAGGTTCGGATTACCTGTTGGATGCGGTGCTCATAACGCTATCTCAGCTCAAAGAAAAGCATTTAAAGAGAGATTCGGTTCTGAATGGGTAAAGATAATGGAGTTGACATCGAATTTAGCTCCTATAGTCATAGGCTCGGACTTTCTTCTCTACGGACCTATAGAAACATCTAACGAGGTATTCGCAGCTGTCTACACTATATATTCATCGTATAGATATCTTAAGAGATTCAATATAGCGTTACAACTCTAACTCTCTATACAATAGAGGTTTTTCGGTTTGCACAACCCCATAAGATCTAGCTTCTTCTCAAAAACTTCAGCAATATATACACTGCTACCGCGGGTTTCCCCGAGGCAATTACCTGTGAATAGTTGTAAATATTTGTGAATATATTTTTCTTGCCTCGGGGTTCCCTGCATTAGGTCGGGTTCTCATACCCTCATCTGCAGAGCTATCAGGGCTCAACAAAACCCTTGAGCCCCTCATACGCTTTAACTTCTTCAAACCCCTCAATGCTATGTTCCAAGATGCTATAACATCTCTAGATGTTACTACATCTCCAAGTTCAACAAATCTATAGTTTATGAATTTTAGCTTTTCACCATTTGGAGATCTTCTAGATGTTTTTGATGGATTCACATAAACTGTTTTAATTCCATGAAAACTGCTTTATACTCTGCAAACATTTGTATTCTCTTATAGCACCACAAAGACTTTTCCCATGATAGTTTGTAGCTATTATTGCTATTCTCTTTAAGTTTATCCAAATCCTCAAAAACAATTAAAGCACTATACTCTTTGGCTATCTCCACAAGCCTCTTAGACGTTCTATGGGCTGAGTCTATCAATATGTTCCTAGCCTTATTAAGCCATCTACCCCTAACCCTTCTAACCCACTTCAAGAACCTCCAGCTCCTAGGAAACCTCTTCTGCAAATCTTCAGCAAGCTTCTTTAGGTGAAGAGCTC
>Ga0272445_1000710_pt1 | contig 29409 bp, 27 predicted proteins | sample YNPCB0031_FD_194404 | JGI IMG/M metagenome (GOLD analysis project Ga0272445, IMG submission 194404) | Hot spring sediment microbial communities from Yellowstone National Park, WY, United States - YNP-CB-003-1 | ecosystem: Environmental > Aquatic > Thermal springs > Hot (42-90C) > Sediment... | reverse complement strand
GCCGAGTATAAGCCTCTTCAGGAGATCCTTGGTGAAGGGCTCGAGGTCGTCTAGACCCTGCCCTGTCCCGACAAAGATCACGGGCTTACCCGTCACGTAGCTTATCGAGATGGCTGAGCCGCCTCTAGCATCAGCATCAAGCTTCGCGAGGATTATGTAGTCCACGCCAACATACTCGTCAAACCTCCTCGCCTGCTCCACCGCCGCGTTCCCAGCCAGCGCATCCCCAACATAGATCACGAGATCCGGGTTCACAACCCTCTTAATCTTCCTCATCTCCTCCAGCAGGTTATGATCAACCTCCGTCCTGCCGGCAGTATCTATCAGGACCACCGGTATCCTGTTAGCCCGGGCGCTCATAACAGCATCCATCGCGACAGCCGCCGGATCAGCCCCATACCTCTGGCATACAACCCTGACGCCAGCCTCGCCAGCAAGCCTCTGAAGCTGCTCTATGGCCCCGGCCCTAAAGGTATCAGATGCGGCAATCAGGCATTTGAAGCCATGCCTCTGGAGGAGCCTCGCGAGCTTCACGACGGTCGTCGTCTTGCCCCCACCATTAGGGCCGACGAAGAGTATTACAAACGGCTCCCCCGTGGAGGCCTTCTCGCGGATCCTCCTGAGCAGGTCGTCGATGGACCCCTCCCTTATCACGGAGTCGAGCACGCCGGCCACGAGCTCCATCACCTCGCCCTCGCCATCCCCAAACCTCCTAACCCTGATCAGCCTAAGCCTCTCGGCAAGCTCCTCGCCGAGCCTCTCAGCAACCTCGACCGCGACATCATTCGATATCAGCATGAGCTTGAACTCCTCAACATGCTCCCTTATCTCCTCCTCCGAGAGCCTCCGCGTCTTAAGCGCCTCCGCGACACCCTCGAGAGCCCTCCTAATCCCGTCCAGCATGCCGCTTCACGCCCCTTAAACCCTCCTAGCCTCCGAGGCCATGGCGCCAACCATTATCCTCCCAGCGAGAAGCATGTCCTCGGTGGACAAGAAGTATCTCGTGGAGTAATTGAACATGAGATTCGCCCTAGGCTCCACATACTCCTCCTTCTTACCAGCCCAGAGCTGGGTGAGGATCCTTATCCTCGGGAGGAAGTTGAAGGAGTAGCTTATCCCGCCGAGCCTCTCCCTCCTACCACCAAGCCTCCTACAAGCCGACTCATACTTCTCCGAGTCATAGCCGAAAACCCTGGCGAGAGGTCTCAACACATATCTGTCAAAATAGCTCTTATACAGCCTCCCCTTAGGGAAGTCCGTGAACTGGGTCCAATCCTCCTTCTTCCCAACACCGCCCGTGGATGAGAGATATCTGAGGATGATGTACGCGATCTCCAGCGGGGCGGCCTTACCAGCCACCAAGTCCACAACCTCCCTAGAATCAAGCTCGACGGAGTAGGTTCGCGTGAGCAGGTTCACGATATATCTCCCATGCCTGCTGCCGGGCTTCGATGGCTCGATGAAGACGACGCCGCAGCGCTTGGCAACCTGTCCGCCCTCAAGCTTCGCAAGGTCTTGGAATATCCGCTTACACTCCTCCTCGCTCAGCTGAATTACCCTGCTCCAGGAGCTCATCCTCGCGAGCACCAGCCCTGAGACCTAATCCCCTAGAGAGCCTTATTTTGATTTTGCTCAAATCCAGCAACGCTAACCGTTATATTGAGCGCGTCTCCCAATACTCCGAGGAGCCTATTCATGCCACGCGCATCAAGCCTCCAGACGATCTTCGAGATAATATCAGTCGGATACGAGCTTCTCGATGGACGGGTTGTGAATACGAATGCTAGCTGGCTCGCGGGCCAGATAAGCTCCCTCGGCGGCAGGGTCTCAAGGATAACCGTCGTCGGCGACGAGGTGGCTGAGATAAGCTCGGCGATAAGAGAGGCTATGAGAAGGGGCGCGGACTGGATAATAACGAGCGGCGGCCTCGGGCCCACATACGATGACGTAACCCTACAGGGAGTGGCGAGGGCAATCGGGAGAAAGCTCGTCCTAAACAGGAGGGCTCTCGAGATGATAAGGAGGCGCTATGAGGAGCTGGCGAGGGAGGGCGTCGTCGAGTCGCCGGAGCTGACGCCGCCTAGAATGAAGATGGCCATGCTCCCGCGTGGCGCAAAGCCCCTAGAGAACAACGTTGGAACAGCCCCAGGAGTCCTCCTCAGGGCTGGTGGATGCTGGATCATCTGTCTCCCAGGAGTCCCGAGCGAGCTCCAAGACATCTTCCTGAACAGGGTTAAGCCGATACTCGAGAAGAAGATCAGGAGGATAGCGATAGCGGATAGATGGATCTATGTGAGGGGCGTCCCCGAGTCAAATCTAGCCCCGAGGCTAGATGAGCTGAGGACGATGGCCCCCGGCCTCTACATCAAGAGCCACCCGGAGAAGAGGGAGGGAACATCCTTCATACGGGTCTACATGAGGATGATCGGGAGGAGAAGAGAGGCGTGTGAAAAGGTCCTTGACAGGGTTGAAAGAGAGCTAATTAAGGCCATTGGGGAGCTTGGTGGTGAGGCATTAAAGCCAGAAGGTGGAAATAGTTGAGCAGGCTGGACGCACCCGAGGCATACTCGCATGAACCATTTCAGAGAGCATTCGAGATAGTAGCCGACTACGTCCATGATCTAAGAGAGGGGTTGGAGAATGGGTGGAGGATCAGCATAAGCGTGAGATCCATCGAGAGGCTGATCTTTCTCGGCATCGGCGGGTCGGGGATAATCTGCGACGCGGCCGCAAAGCTCCTCTCGGGAAGCGGTGTAAGGACAATTGTTCAAAGAAGCTATGGTCTGGGGAGCCTAGACTGGGATCTAGCAATAGCCGTGAGCCACTCTGGGAATACCGCCGAGACCGTGAAGCCCGTGATGAGGCTTATGGACGCGGGCATCCCCTGCATCTTCATCACGAGCGGCGGCGCCCTCATGAGGCTTGCTGAGAGGTATGGCGTGCCGGTGATCCCGGTTAGGGGCGATGTTCCGCCGAGATACGCGTTCCCAAGCATGCTCGGCGCCGCCCTAGGAGCGCTCGAGGCACTAGGGCTCACTAGAATCAGCCTCGACTATAATGGGTTGGAGCATCACCTAGCCGGGCTACGAGAGCACGTACCCTCGGAGGAAAACCCCGCCAAGAGGCTCGCGGAGAGGATAACATCATCATATCCAGTGATCTATGCCTATGACGAGGTCCGAGAGGCTGGATACAGGCTGAAGTGCCAGCTAAACGAGAACGCGAAGATGCACTGCTGCTACGCGGATTTCCCGGAGGCACTTCACAACGACCTCGAGGCGCTGCCCGACAACGCCCTCCTAATCATGCCTAGGAGCATGAGGGAGCCGCCGGAGATCTCGAGGACAATAGATGCCCTCAGCAGGCTCCTAGGCGAGGACATGATATTCTCGATAAGGGTTGATGCGCGGGATGAGGCAGAAGAGCTCCTAAAACTCTTCATCTTCATGGATTACGTCTCACTCTATGTCGCGGTTCTAAGAGGTGTTGACCCGCTCTCGGTCCCGCGAATGAGCCGCCTCAAGAGGCTGAACCCCGTCTACGGCGAGGTGATCGAGGAGGTGGAGAGGAGGGTTGCAGGCCGCTAAGCTCATAATGGAAAGGCTGAAGCTCGCCCTGATAATAATGGTGATCCTAATCATCCTGCTGATGGCCGGCGCATTCTTCCCCATGAGCGATGAGGAGGGGAAGATGATAGAGGAGAACATCGAGAGATTGGGCGAGGGTAACCTCGAGCTTGGAATCTTCTCAAACAACATGCTCGTAGCCCTCCTTGGGATCATACCATTCGCCGGCCCACCGCTAGCAGGCTACATAGTATTCAATACGGGAAGATTCCTCGGATGGGCCTCGATCCAAACGGGGATACCGGCAAACATGATGATCGCCATGATGATACTCATCATACTCCTGACGGGCTATGGGATCCTCGAGCTCCTAGGCTACGGCGTCGCGATCGCCGAATCAATCACGATGTCCCACATCATACTCCGCAGGAGATGGCTCCTGAGAGGGGAGCTGAAGATGCTCCTCATAGCGATCGCAATATCAGCCCTACTCCTCGCGATCGCGGCGGTTATAGAGGCCGCGCTGGTAAAAAGCCTCGGAGGCATAATGGAGTCCGCCGGGATAATCTAGGGGGATATGTGCGCCGGGGGTGGGATTTGAACCCACGCGCCCCGCGAAGGGGCATCGGCTAGCCCGTCATCCGACCAGCCCCTCACATGGGATCTCGAGGCCGACCCACTACCTGGCTATGGGACCCCGGCTCCCAGAAATCAAGCTCCATAAATCACTATTTGGCACTTTCCTCGAAAACATGATGGGATAAATGCCGGGAGGGGATACCCTATCCAGCCCTTCTACTCCTTCTTCGCCTCAACCTCCTTAAGCTCTTTCTCAAGCTCCTTCTCGATCTCCTCAATAGGCTTGGGCGGCGGCGTTGTCGCGAGCGTGTACCCTATCCACGCGAGTATCCCCAGGACACCGGCAACCGCGATGAAGCCCGTTATCTTGAGAAGTACTATGTCCCATGCCGTGAAGAACATTATCCAGCCGTAGATGATTATCCCGGCGATGGCGCAGAGCATTATCGCCGCCCCTATCAACTGATCCCGGCTCACCCATAAATCACCTCATCTTCTCGAGCACTGGACAGCTATATCCTTTTTGCGCCCCTAGGCCTGCTATGCGAATCATGCTTTATTTAGGCTCGTGATATGATCTCCTCTTCGGGGATTGAGGCTTATAGTGAAGACACCACTAGACTTGGAGGATATCGTGGCCACGAGGATAGTGGAGCTTGACCCAGTCGCGGAGGTTAGGGCGCGCCCAGGTGGGTTGAAGGGCCTCGTGATAGTCGAGTCCTGCCATGATGCCGAGATGCTCAAGGAGCTGATATTGAGGGAGATTCCGGAGGCGGAGTCGGTGATCAGGGTTGACGCGGTGGTCGAGGCAGATCTTGACAGGATCGTTGAGGCTGCAGTCAACCTCGCGAGGGACGTGATTAGGGGGGATGATAGCTTCGCTGTTAGAACCGTGAGAAGGGGCAGGCATGATTTCACAAGCCTCGACGTGAATGTAAGGGTTGGGGCGGCTGTACAGGCGGAGACCGGGGCGAGGGTTGACCTCGAGAACCCGGACGTGGTGATCTACGTTGAGATAGTCCTCGAGAGGGCTGGTATAAGCATCGTGAGGGGCGAGCGCGAGTGGAGGAAGATGACGCCGGAGAAGAGGCCGAGCTTCAGGATATTCAACAGGATCTCGATCGTCCAGATGCCGTATCTGGGCTCGGTCGAGGGCGCGAGGGAGATCGGCAGGAGGATAGGGCGGGCGGTCCAGTCATATGAGGTTGGGGAGCTGATTATCGCGCCGAATAAGCCGGTCGACGCGTTCGAGCTAGAGGCATTCATAGCCGGGGTGAGAGAGGGGGTCGAGAGCAGATACGCGATCCAGAAGAAGACGTATGCGCGGAGCGTCGAGAAGGTCCGCGTCCTGCTTCAAGATCTATACCAGCTCGTGAGGGAGAGGAGGGAGGAGCCCATGATAGTCCTCGAGCCCGAGGGCCTCCAGATAAGGGATGCCCTACCAAAGCTGAGGGAGCTATTCTCGAGAGGCGGCCGGGTAAACCTCCTCATAGGGTCGAGGGAGGGAATACCAAAGGGGGTCTACAGGATCGCGAGCCTGGTCCTCGACTTGGCGCCCGGGATAACATTATCCACGGAGCTCGCCGCGCCCTCAACGCTCGCAACAATCTACACGGCCCTCAACATTGCAGGAGACGCCTAGGAAAATGAGAATGAACTTATACGCCAAAATAATCATCTGCTCGCAGCGGCCATGAACACGCTGCCGAGCCTGATCTCCCTAGCTGAGGACGCCTTAGCCGATGAGGCCCTCGCCATAGAAATATACTCCACGGCCGCCAGGATGAGCCGGGACGAGAACACCCGGAGGAAGCTCCTAGAAATAGCCGAGATGGAGCGAAGACATCTAAACTTCTGGAGAAGCTTCCTAGAGAAGCGGGGAGCAGGATATAGAATACGGGTAAGCCCCCTCAAGGTGAGGCTCCACACCATCCTAATCAGGATTCTAGGCCTTGCGCTGGCCTTCAAGGTCATGGAGAGCGGTGAGCGTGACGCGATCAAGATGTATGCCATGATGCTCGAGCACTCGGATATGGCCGGGGATGAGAGGGAGAAACTGAAGGAGATATTTGTCGAGGAGTTGCTGCATGAACATGAGCTTTCAGAGGAGGAGTCGCGATTCACTGAGCTCCTAAGCCACGTAAGGGACATGGTCCTTGGGATGAATGACGGCCTAGTAGAGATACTCTCGGTCACAGCAGGTCTCGCGGGAGCATATGGAGACCCATTCACGGTGGGCTTAAGCGGGCTGGTCGTCGCGATAGCCGGCTCCCTCTCCATGGGGATAGGGGCATACGCCGCCGCAAAATCCCAGAAGCAAGTCCATGAGGGGGTCTTGGGGAGGGTTAGGCTGGCGGCCAGATACACGTCCCAACTCTTCATGAAGAGGATAAGATCCTTGATGATCAAGAAGGGGTATCGTGAGGAGACTGCTGACCTCATAGCAGGAGAGGTGGCCCGAGACCCGAGCCTGCTGGCGAGGACGATAGCGGAGGAGGAGCATGGGCTGAGGGAGGAGGCGATAGAGAAGCCGGCCTCCGCCGGGCTATACACGGGCATAGCATACTTCATTAGCTCGCTTATACCAGTAACACCCTACCTGCTAGGCCTCCCGATACTAGCATCCCTGCTACTCTCGATAGTGGCGGCTGGAGCCGCCCTCGCAATAATAGGATTCATAATCGCCATCTCAGCGAACCTGCCAATCAAGAGAAAGATCCTGGAGATGATGTTGGCGGGATTCGGGTCGGCAGCCGCGACATACGCCCTAGGAAGAATATTCTCCGCGGTATTTGGGATAAGCGTTGAGTAAGGCTTTGAGTGATTGGATCAGGGCGCCAACCTCCTAGGCGGGGGCAAAGCTTATTCATCAGATGATTATATCGTGTTCTTGAGGGGGAGGCAAATGCCAGTATATGCTTACGTCTTGTTGAGGTGTTCGAGGACTAGGCTCCACGACGTCTTGGATCAGGTGAGGCGGATGGAGGGTGTCAAGTCGGCATCGCCGATAACGGGTAGATTCGATGCCGTCGTCGAGGCTGAAGCCGAGGATCTCAGAAAGCTGGCCGAGCTCGTGGTCGGGAGGATACAGGCAATAGAGGGCGTCGAGAGGACGGAGACACTAGTTGCGGTGGGGTGAGGAAGGGGATGCCGGCCCGGGCATATGTCTTCATAAGGGCCTTGAAGGGAAACGCGGCAGCGGTCGCGAAAGGCCTCACGCGCATAAAGAATGTCAAGTCCGCGAGGATCGTGAGCGGCAGATATGACGTCGTCGCACTAGTCGAGGCGGAGACAATAGAGGAGCTGGGAAACATAGTCCTTAAGAGGATACAGAGAGTACGGGGAGTCCAATCCACCGAGACGGCATTCATCACCGAATAGCCGGCACATCAAAACCCTCCATTTTTTCTGTAGCAATTCGTTATGCTGGCTGGGCAAGTTTTCCTAAGGAGAAGTATATATAACTGGAGCGACCAATCTACCGGTAGGGTTGTCAATCGAGCACCAGAGGCTTAGGCTTATTGATGCTCACTTCTTCTCGTCCCTCTATGATGCTCTACGTAGGGGTGAACCTGTAGAGTTTAGGCCTAGGATCAGGCAGGGCATGGGGATAGTCTATGAGTTATTCGGCATAGAGGTCCCAGAGGAGAAAATGAGGGTCTATTATGAGAGAGGCTTATTAGAAGCTACTGGAGAGATCTCGTTCCCATCATGCGCAGTATGCGGGACGGTCTGCCTCCACGTAGTCCTCAAATGTCCCGAATGCCATTCTAGGAATATCGAGAAAAGGGAGCTCATGATTCATTATGACTGTGGATACACCGGGGGGCTTGAGGATTTTCAGACGAGCAGCCCGGGAGTATACCGATGCCCGAAATGCGGCAAGGAGATGAAGAGGGTTGGCATAGATTATGGGAGGCCTGGGCTCGGATTCACGTGCATGGATTGTAAGGCCGTCTTCCAGGTGCCACTCGTGGAGATCGAGTGTGAGAAAGGACACGTGAACAGGATTCAGCAGCTCGATCTCAGGAAATACCCGGTATACCGATTATCGGAGGATGCTAGGCGGATCTCAGAGGTCCTCAGCGTCGTAGAGGAAATAGCGCGGAGGCTGGAGGCCTTGGGGCTTGACGTCGCAACGTTCACGCGGATAACCGGGTCAAGTGGCGTGATCTACAACGTGCCACTATATGTTAGAGGAGATCCATCTATCGTGATTGAGATCGCGCCGGAGAGGATCGTTGACGAGACCTACCCCATATTGATGACGCTGAAGGCAGCGGACATCCCTAACTCCATAATGATTATAATATTGCCATCAAGCTTTAAGCCGGAGCTCGAAAAGATATTCAACCCGGAGAAGATAAGGATAATCAAAGTGGACGATATCTCGAGCTCAGCGAGCAGGATAGCTGATGAGATTGCCAGGATAATTGGTGCCATAAGCTATGAGGAGAGTTAAGCCGGCGATTTTCATAGCATCCCTCGCCGCGATAATACTCTCGCTAATCATTTACCCGAGGCAGGTGCTCCTATTCATAGCATACGGCCTGACAATAATCTACATTTTCTGGGGTATCTACCACATGATTATACTTGCGGCCGGCGTGAAGAAGCCTGTAAACCCGGGCACGAGGCCTAGAACGTATCCGAGGATCTCCCTGATAATCCCGGCTAGAGATGAACCAATACTCCCAAGAACGATCGAAGTATGCCTAAACAGTGTAGAATATCCATTAGACAGGAAGGAGATAATAGTTGTAACTGAGGATCCGATTGGTGAGAGAGTTGCGACTTGGTATGCCCAGCTTTATCCGGGGAGGGTGCTGCCGCTAATCAGGAGGGAATATTTCCCTACGAAGCCGAGCGCGCTAAACGACTCGCTAGCACTCTGTAGGGGAGACGTGATAGGTATAGTTGACGTCGAGGATATACCTGACGCTGACACATTCCTAAAAGTCGCATCAGCAATTGAGGATCACGGCATGGATTCCGTCCAGGCAATACTCAGGATAAGCAATGAGGCTGATAACTGGATAACGAGAATATTCTCCATGGAGTATGCCGGGTGGTTCAGGGTCATGTTGAATGGCAGGTCGAGGCTGGGTTTCTTCACCCCGCTCGGCGGCACGGGGAACTACATAAAAAGATCGGCAATAAGCGAGGTGGGCAGATGGGATCCATTAAATCTTGCCGAGGACGCCGAGATCACGGTCAGATTCTACTTATCCGGGAGAAGGGTGTTCGTCATAGATGCGAGGCACTGGGAGGAAGCCCCAACAACATTCAAGGCCTGGCTAAGGCAGAGAACGAGATGGTTTAGAGGATGGACTCAAAGTCTCGAGAAATACGCTAGGATACTCTTGAGGCCGCCCGTGATAAGGAGGCTCGGCCTTTTCAGATCCCTATCAATAATCTCGATGCTCATAGCGCCCATAATAGTTGTCTTAAACTGGGTGGCATATTCGCTCACTATATACTGGCTCCTAGAATATCTCGGGATAATCCCGCTCAACCTAACCGCGAACCTGTTCCCATGGTGGGCGATACTCCCTCTAGCATTCAACGCAATCTACTACTATACTTGGATAAAGGGGGCCATGCTCGAGGGAATGGGAACAGCGAAGACCCTCGTCAAATACCTGCCGCACATGATATTCTACATGAACTTCATGATGCCCCTCGCGGCGATAAGAGCATTCTACCAAGAAATATTCAGGGACGTATACTGGGAAAAGACTAAGCACGTCGGGAGAGGGGTCAGATGGGCAGCGGTGGAGAAACCAAGATAACCAACATACCAGGCCTCCCCAAGCACGATCACTCCACATAACTATATATTCCTCTCGGGGAATGCAGAGCTACAGGGTTGGGCCCGTAGCTCAGCCAGGATAGAGCACCGGGCTTTTAACGACTTTGGAAGAGACCCGGGGGTCGCGGGTTCAAAGCCCGCCGGGCCCGTAAAGATGTTTACCTAGAAATATGGGTGCATCGACTTTTCTCGTGACGATGATTTGAGTCCGGCTTCTGACTCGATGATGAGGCTTGAAAGGGATGAGTCATCTTGCTAATTATTTAGAGTGCTGTGATAGCCTCCCATATCAGCTTCTCGGGGCCTTTTTCTAAAGAGCCTCGACCTCGCCCTAATGAGCCTAGCCAGTTCACCCCTCAGTATAATAATGTCCTCCACCGGCTCCGCGTAGTTCAGCAGATTCCTCGAGACATTCGCGAGCCTTGCTCGATCAAACTGGACGTTATCTATGACCCTTATTCCCTCGAGCTCTAGGTCTCGCTTCACGTCTTCCGGGGTCCCGCATCTCGTTATCAGCAGCATCTCCCTCGGCCTATACAGCCTCATGTACATCTTCACGAGCTCGAGCTCCCTCAATCGCATCCTTTCATCCTGATCGACTTGGATCCCCTCTGGCCTTATCCTCGCTCCAAGCTCCTTTCTAAGTCCCCTCCAGAGTCCTTGAAGCCACATCCACCTCCACTCCTCGGCTGAGAGGGGCTTGTCGCATCTTTTCAGCTCCCGAATCCTCTTATGCCAATTCTCAAGCTCCTTGCACTCTATTATCACGTCCGGTCTCCTTATTGGAGGGTCATTCTCCTCATTCAGTATATTCATGATCTTCCCGCTGTAGACGAGTATGTCGGGCCTCATCGCCTTATAGAGCCTCTAGGCCCTCCTTAAGTCTCCAGTATCCTCCCACGCTATCGGCCTCGGCGCCTCTAGGAAGAAGCTCAAGTCTCTGCGTCCCGTCTTTATTATCGCGTTCGGCGGTATTGATGCCAGCCTTTGCCTCCCACTCCGCTCCAAGCTCAAGCACCCGTGCTCCGGGTAAATCAGATGGCCGCCATCGAGAGCCAGTTCCTCAAGCATCACGAGAAAAACCCATGACTGGTATATGCTTCTCAAATTGGTTTGCAGCGAGATTTGGATAGCACGTTGAGCCCTCTCCTCGAACGACTTTACACCGATCCTCCTCCTAGCGAGGTCCATGGCATAGATGAAGAGCTTCTTTCTCAGGTGATTCTCCGGGTCCTCTAGAAAGCTTTTGAGCTCCCTCGGGAATATTATCTCCAATAATCCAAGCCTCCTCTTGATGCTATCAGAGGCTTCCCTCAACCTCATACACCATTCATGAGCCTTGGTGAGCTCGCCCCCAGCAGCCTCTCTAACAAATAGTCTCTTCAACTCATCGAGCTTCCCGGCAACCTCCTCCGCGAGCTCCCTGCTTATCCTGCCCCCCTCGGGGAACCATCTTGACAATATCCCTATAGATGCTTCTCCAACCCCCCTCCTCCATCCGAGGAGAAATAGATGCCATTATGGGGATTAATGGTTTATGGCCAAAGTATGCCCGCTAATATGGGGCGCCGCGCCTCCCGGGACCGAAATGCCCCATGCTTGTCTGGACTATGACGGTCTTTAGGCCCCTCTCCTCAAGCACTTTCTTCACATCGAGCATCATGCTCACGGTGGGCCTTCTAAGATCCCTCCTCCTAAACGCGGGAAAGTAGTCGAGCACGGTTACCTGAAGCCCCGGATCTATTGACGCAATCCTATCACCTATCTCCGCAACCTCCTCGAGAGACATCCATTCCGGGTTATAGGCGAAGCCAGCCCCAACATAGACCCTGTCAGAGTAACTCGAGATAATATACTTGAGAATATCCCAAGAGTTTTCAAGATACATCCTCGCGAGCTCCTCATCTCTTATCCCGGTTATCATCATATATGTCTCCAGCCTGATGGCCTTGGGCTCGATCCCGATATTATTGCACCCGGCTTCAACCAGCTCATCAACATAATCCTTCGTCAATATCGTCCCATTACTGTCTAAGTGAAGCCGCGCCCCCGGATTCATATCCCTAAGAATCTTGAAGAATTCTATCAGCCATCTCCTGTTGAGGGTTGGCTCCCCGCCGCTTACCGCGAGACCGGATGTATTGTAGCTTTTTCTGCACTCAGTCAATCTCCTAGCAGCCTCAAGCGGCGTCATCGGCCTAGTCGAGTTATCGTACGTGACGTGATAATTCTGGCACTGGGGGCATCTAAGATTGCAGCCTGCAAGCCAGATCGCCGCCTCCACATATCTCACCCCATTCACCTCCCACCATGGCGTGGCCTTCCCACCAACCCTATGCGGCTGGGGCCCGTGAACGATCCTAAGCGGCTCCACATCCTCCACGTCGAGCTCAACCCTCATGCCACCTCTAACAGGGGTTATGCAGGTTCTCTCGAGGTTGCCATCTATCAGGACCGCGCACGCCCAGCATCCCCCTAGGCCGCACGGGGCAGTTAAGCCCCTCGATCCCGGTCTCCCAAACACGATGCCGACACCCTCCAAAGCCTCCTTAACGCTAACACCATCAGGGACAGAGTACTCAACCCCATCAACGATTATCTTAACCAGCCTGCACTCGGCCTCCTCGAGCCTCAGAACCTTGGCCTCATAAGGGCATGCATAGTAACAGGCTAGACAGCCAATACACCTCCCGCCACCATGGCATACATTAACACTCTCGCAAAAGCCGCATTCAACACACCTTTCATGATCTATGGACACCATCCTCCTGCTAACCCTAACCACGTATTCATCGTGGAAGTAGTGGTCTTCTATTCTTTTCGCAAGATTTCGGCTCCAGCCCACTTATAGCCGGACTCACACTTATTAGGTGGTGGCGAAGTATGGTTTATGTCTTGTCTACTAGGGAGCCTTCCCGCGGGAAGATGTCTAAGAAGAAGGAATCCCCTCCGCCCGAGGAGCCCTCAATCTTGGAGCACTTCCTAGTCCCCAAGCACAGGGTATTATCTTCGGAGGAGGCGGAGCAGGTTCTGAGAAGGTATGGTGTTAAGCCGCATCAGCTTCCGAGCATACTGGCCTCCGATCCCATTGTTAAGCTTCTCGGCGCCAAGCCTGGTGACATAATCGAGATCATAAGAGACTCGCCGACCGCGGGTAAAGCGGTTTATTACCGGCACGTTGTCCCGGCAGAGGAATAGGGCTCATGGAAAGAGTTAAAGCTAGGGGATGGAGGAGGGAGTTGGGAAAGTGGCCGTCTCGGGTATAATATTTATGGAGAAGAGAATGGGGCTAGGGGGGATGTTGGATGCTTAAGCAGGTTGAATTCACTCAGGAAGATCTATGGAGCGTGATCCGCGCATACCTAGAGGATGAGGGCTTAGTACAGCACCACCTAAGATCATATAATTGGTTCATCAAGGAGGGCTTAAACGAGCTGATAAAGTCCCTAGGAGATCTGGAGATCCAGACAAAATATGGCACGCTTGTTCTCAAGATGAGGAACCCGGAGGTCGGCAAGCCGGTCTTCGAGGAGGTTGACGGCACAGTTAGGGAAAATGTAACTCCGATGGAGTGTAGGCTCCGGAACCTCACCTATGCCGCGCCACTCTACGTTGAGATGATGCTCTACTTAGATGGCAAGCCGGTAATCCCGAAGCCGGAGAAAGTCAAGGTTGGAATAATCCCGATAATGGTGAAGTCCGAGATTTGTCCACTCTCAAAGATGAGCGATGAGGAGTTAATGGAGATTGGGGAGGACCCGAAGGACCCTGGGGGATACTTCATAATAAACGGCTCGGAGCGTGTTATAGTCGCGATAGAGGATCTCGCGCCAAACAGGATACTGGTAACGGAGAGGGAGACTGATAGCGGGCAGCTGAGCGCGATCGTGATATCAGTCGCCTATGGTAGACAGGCAAGGACTGAGGTGACATATAAGCCGGGCGGCCCGGTCAAGGTCTTCTTCTCCAGGATTTACAAGGGGATACCGGCCATAATAATGCTCAGGGCTCTCGGCATGACGAATGACCGTGAGATCCTCAGCATGGTATCTAGGCTGGATGAGGTTCGAGAGCTCCTCCAGCCATCATTCGAGGAGGCTGCTGGCATAGACACGGAGCAGGAAGCCCTCAGGTACATCGGGAACAGGATAGCATTCGGCTACGCGGAGGAGTATAGGATCCAACGCGCGGAGCAGCTCATAGACAACGTCCTCCTGCCGCATATTGGCACGAATAAGGCAGCGAGATATCAGAAGGCAATCTTCCTCTGCGAGATGATTGGGAGGCTTCTAGAGACAAGCATTGGGATCAGAAAGATCACGGACAGGGATCACTACGCCAATAAGAGGCTTAAGCTAGCCGGCCCGCTCCTAATGGAGCTCTATAGAATGGCCTTCATGAAGCTCCTCCGGGATATTAGATATCAGATCGAGAGGGCTGCAGCTTCCAGATACCCAATAAAGATCTCGACATTCGTCAGGCCCGGGATAATCACGGACTTCGTGAAGCATGCTCTAGCCACGGGAAACTGGCCTGGCGGGAGAGTTGGGGTAACACAGCTGCTGAATAGGACTAATCACTTGGCGACCATAAGCCACTTGAGAAGAGTCCAATCCCCCCTGAGTAGGAGCCAGCCGCACTTCGAGGCAAGAGACCTGCATGGAACCCACTGGGGGAGAATATGCCCAGCCGAGACGCCTGAGGGGAGCAACTGTGGCCTCGTCAAGAATCTCGCCCTAATGGCTGAGATAACGCATCCCGTGAGGAAGCGCGAGCTCCTTGAGAAGCTCTACTCCCTCGGCGTGATTCCATTATCCGAGGCGATAACTAGGAAGAAGACCTACCCGACGAAGGTCTTCGTTGACGGCCTCCTGATAGGTTATCACGCGGACGGCGTGAAGCTCGTGAAAACCATGAGGGAGCTGAGGCGGAAGGGCGAGATAAGCCACCTCGTGAACATCGCGTTATACGAGTATCCACATGTAACCGAGGTCTGGATAAACACGGATGAAGGCCGCGTAAGAAGGCCCCTCATAGTCGTCGAGAACGGCAGGCCGCTGCTCACAGCCGAGCATATCAAGGGGCTGAAGGAGGGGACGCTCAGGTTCAGAGACCTCGTCTCGATGGGCGTGATAGAGTTCCTAGATGCCGAGGAGGAGGAGAACGCGCTCGTCGCGCTCAGGCCCGAGGACCTAACCGAGGAGCACACCCACCTCGAGATATGCTCATATACCATGCTCGGGGCGGTCGTGGCGATAATCCCGTATGCCGAGCACAATCAGTCGCCGAGAAACATCTATGAGGGCGCTATGGGCAAGCAGGCGCTCGGAATATACGCGATAAACCATCACCTGAGGGTTGACTCGAGATCGCATATCCTCGTCTATCCCCAGAAGCCCATAGTAATCACCAAGGCCATGGACCTCCTCGACATGTACACTAGGCCGATAGGGCAGAACATGGTGGTCGCGATCCTGACGGGCCAGGGATATAACATGGAGGACGCCGTCGTCCTCAACAAGTCAGCGGTCGAGAGGGGGCTAGCCCTCTCTCTAAGCTACAGGGTCTACGAGGTGGAGGCTAGAACATACATAGGCGGCGAGAAGGATGTCATCAGGATTCCGGAGCCGACAGTGAGGGGGTATAGGGGGGAGCACGCCTACAGGGTTCTAGACGCCGACGGCCTGGCCCACGTCGAGGCGGATGTAGCTGGTGGCACTGTGATAGTCGGGGTCCAGAGCCCGCCCAGATTCCTAGAGGAGTATCAGCGCGCGCCAGCCAGGGAGCTGGTCTGGAGAGATGCCTCGGAGATTGTTAGGCCGTCGGAGGCCGGCGTCGTCGACACGATCTTCATAACAAAGAATGAGGAGGGCAATAAGCTGATCAAGGCGAAGGTTAGGTCATTCTGCGTCGCGGAGATAGGGGACAAGTTCGCCTCGAGGCACGGCCAGAAGGGCGTCGTTGGAATGGTTCTGCCGCAGGAGGATATGCCCTACACGGCGAGCGGCGTGGTGCCGGACCTGATAATCAACCCGCACGCGTTCCCGAGCAGGATGACTGTGGGCCAGCTCCTGGAGAGCATAGCCGGGAAAGTCGGAGCATTAAAGGGCGAATTTATAGATGGGACGCCCTTCATGGGCAAGCCGATAGAGGAGCTCAGGAGGGAGCTCGAGGCGCTCGGCTTCAAGAGCTCCGGCAAGGAGATAATGTATGATGGCTTAACCGGGAAAAGGTATGAGGCCGAGATATTCATAGGCGTCGTCTACTATCAGAAGCTCCATCACCTCGTCAGGGATAAGATCCACGCGAGGGCTAGGGGCCGCGTCCAGATGCTAACCAGGCAGCCGACGGAGGGCAGGAGTAGGGGAGGAGGCCTCAAGTTCGGTGAGATGGAGAGAGACTGCTTGATAGCACATGGAGCAAGCTTCCTCCTGCTCGACAGGCTACTAGAGCAGAGCGACAAGTACACGGCATACTTCTGCAAGACATGCGGCCTCCCAGCTTATTACGACCTAAAGCAGGAGCGGTTCATATGCCCGATCCATGGTAAGGATGCCGACATCGCGGTTGTAACGTTGCCATACGCCTTCTACCTGCTCTTGGAGGAGATGATGAGCATGGGCATTTACCCCAAGCTCTTATTCGGGGAGGAGGTGTAGGGGGGATGGCGGCATCACTTGAGACCCTTGTCGGCATGAAGTTCGGCATACTGAGCCCAGAGATGATAAGAAAAATGTCGGTTGCCGAGATCTCTAACCCCGACACCTATGACGAGGATGGAATGCCGATCCCGACGGGAGTTATGGATCCGAGGCTTGGGACCCTCGAACCGGGCCAGCGGTGCAAGACATGCGGGAACACTTATCTCGGGTGCCCCGGCCACTTCGGCCATATCGAGCTGCCGGTGCCGGTAATTCACGTCGGCTTCGTGAAGCATATCCACCTCCTCCTTAGGGCAACATGCAGGTCATGTGGAAGGCTTAAGATACCGGAGGATGAGATCAGGAGGCTCTGGGATGAGCTTGAGGAGCTGAAGAAGCTCGGCAAAGTGTCTGAAGAGTTCTACTACAAGGTGGCGCAGAGGGCGATAGCGAGCCAGACATGCCCATACTGTGATGAGAAGCAGTATAGGATCGAGCTCGAGAAGCCCGTGACATTCATAGAGGTCGTCAACTCCGAGAGGAGGAGATTAACGCCGCAGATGGTGAGGGCGAGGCTCGAGAGGATCAGGGATGATGATCTAAGGTTATTGGGCTTCGATCCCGAGGTGGCTAGGCCCGAGTGGATGGTCTTAACAGTGCTCCCGGTGCCGCCGGTCTACGTGAGGCCCTCGATAACTCTCGAGTCGGGATTCAGGTCTGAAGACGACCTGACACATAAGCTCGTCGATATACTCAGGGTGGTTCAGAGGCTTAGAGAAAACATTAACGCGGGATCGCCGTCGCCGGTCATAGCAGAGCTCGCCGACTTACTCCAATATCACGTGACGACATATATCAATAATGAGGCCCCGGGGATAGCTCCGGCGACACATAGGAGTGGCAGGCCCCTCAAGACCCTCGTTCAGAGGCTGAAGGGGAAGGAGGGGAGGTTCAGGCTAAACCTGAGCGGGAAGAGAGTGGACTTCTCGGCCAGGACCGTCATATCACCTGACCCGAACATCAGTATAAACGAGGTCGGGGTACCGCTCGAGGTAGCGATGCAGCTGACGGTCCCCGAGAAGGTCACTGAGTGGAATATCGAGAGGCTTAGGCAGCTCGTGAGGAATGGGCCGAACAAGTATCCTGGAGCAAAATACGTGATAAGGCCCGATGGCAGGAGGGTCAGGCTCTCATATGTCCAAGACTTGGAGGAGGTGGCTAATGCCCTCGCGCCGGGCTTCATCGTGGAGAGGCATCTGATGGATGGTGACATAGTCCTCTTCAACAGGCAGCCAAGCCTCCACAGGATATCCATCATGGCCCATGTGGTCAAGGTTCTCCCATACAAGACGTTCAGGCTTAACCTCTGTGTCTGTACACCATACAACGCCGACTTCGATGGGGATGAGATGAACCTCCACGTCCCGCAGAGCGAGGAGGCCCAGACGGAGGCCAGAATACTCCTCCTAGTCCAGAACAACGTTCTATCCCCGCGCTATGGGGCGCCGATAATCGGGGCGATAAGGGACTTCCTCACAGCGGCATACCTCCTCACCCGCGATGACACATACTTGACGAAGAAGGAGATGTCATATCTCTTGGCGGCGATAGGATATGATGGCGAGCTCCCGGAGCCGGAGATAAAGGAGCCGGAGCCAAGGTGGAGTGGTAAGCAGCTTTTCAGCCTACTCCTCCCGAAGGGCTTCAACCACAGGTTCAAGGCAGCATTCTCACCAGAGATAGAGGTCGTGATAGAGAATGGTAGGCTTGTCAAGGGGGTAATAGACAAGAACGCGATAGGCGTCGAGAAGGCAAATAGCATACTCCATAGGATGATGGTCGAGTATGGCCCCGACGCGACGAGGGAGTTCATGGACAAGCTCGTCAAGCTACTCAACACTTATCTCAACCTCAGGGGATTCAGCTTCGGTATAGATGACCTCGAGATACCGAAGGAGGCCCATGAGGAGCTTGAAAGGATCTTTGATAAGATGAATAAACTCTTCGAGAAGCTTAAGGCGGATTACGAGAAGGGGAGGATAGAGATTAGGCCTGGAGAGACCCCGGAGCAGGCCTTTGAGTCAAACATCCTGCAGCTAGTCTCCGAGACGAGGGAGGAGGCTGGCAAGATTGCGAGGAAGCATATCTCAAGGGATAGCTCGGCGGTGATAATGGCGAGGACGGGTGCTAGGGGCTCGCCGCTGAATATAGATCAGATGGTCGCGGTCGTTGGACAGCAAGCCGTAAGAAGAGAGAGGATCAAGAGGGGATTCACTGATCGAGTTCTAACATTCTTCAAGCCTGGAGACGTCTCGCCGAGGGCTAGGGGATTCGTCTACTCCTCATTCGCGAAGGGCCTCGACCCAATAGAATTCTTCTTCCACATGGCCGGTGGGAGGGATGGGCTTGTGGACACCGCGGTGAGAACGCAGCAGAGCGGATACATGCAGAGGAGGCTCATAAACGCCCTCGAGGCGCTCTACGTCGAGTATGATGGAAGCGTAAGAAGCATGGATGACGGGAGGATAGTCCAGTTCCTATACGGGGAGGATGGAGTAGACCCGATGAAGAGTTATCATGGTGAGGCTGTGAACGTGGACATACTAGTTAACAGGCTCAAGATCTCCGCATCGAGCACGCCGGCCTCCGAATCAGCGCTTAACGAGCTCACGAGGCAGTATGAGGGCAAGCTTCCTCCAAAGGTCATCGAGACCCTTGTGAAAGCGGTCCAAGAGCGCCGTATATCCGCGGGCGACGCCGAGCTCCTCTTCAAGGAGGCATACAGGGAGTATCTGAGGAATAGGATAGAGCCTGGGGAGGCTATAGGAGTAGTTACGGCCCAGTCCATAGGCGAGCCTAGCACACAGCTCACCCTGAGGACATTCCATTTCGCGGGAGTCCATGAGGCCTCGATCCTGAGAGGGCTCCCGAGGCTGATAGAGATAGTTGATGCTAGGAGGACGCCTTCAACACCAATGATGAGGGTGCCGCTCATTAAAGAAATTGCGCAGGACCTCAAGGAGGCCCAGCGGATAGCAAAGCAGATAAAGTGCACCTACCTCGAGGAGATAGCCTCGGACGTTGGCTTAGACCTCCGGAGAAACGCGGTGATAATAGTCCTCGATGAGGCTACTATGAGAGATGAGGGTGTAACGGTGAAGGACGTAGACCAGGCGCTAAAATCGCTGAAGCTCAAGTTCGAGAGATCGGAGAAAACGATAACAGTCTACGCGGATGAGAAGGAGAAGGATCTCGAGCGGTTAAAGGCGAGGCTCATGTCGCTTAAGGTCAAGGGTATAGAGAGGATAACAAAAGCGATCGTGAGATATGAGGACGGGGAATACGTGATCCTGACGGAGGGATCGAACCTAAAGAAGGTTATGCAGGTCCCAGGGGTCGATTATAGGAGGGTCTGGACGAATAATATAAGAGAGATAGCCTCGGTCCTCGGGATAGAGGCGGCGAGAGCGGCAATAGTCAGGGAGCTGAAGCACGTGCTTGATGAGCAGGGCCTCGACGTGGATATACGCCACCTGATGATAGTGGCGGACATGATGACGATAAGCGGGGCCGTCAAGCAGATTGGGAGGCATGGTGTTGTCAGACTAAAGGAGAGCCCGCTTGCGAGGGCGGCATTCGAGATAAGTGTCCAGACGCTGATAGACGCCGCGGTGAGAGGCGAGGTCGACAAGCTTAGGGGGAATGTTGAGAGGATAATAGTTGGAAAGGAGGTCAAGGTTGGAACAGGAATAGTCTCGCTCCTGATGAGCTATCCAGGCATCGCGGATGGATCCGGGTCGAAGGAGACTGGCGAAGCTAAAATTGAGGGGAGAGGAGGGGGCTAAAATGCTGAGGGAGGAGATACCGGCCACAGAGGTCAAGGATCTTAGAAGACACCTAGAGGTGATCTCGAGAACCGGGAAGATGATCCTCGGGTTTAGGCAATCCCTCCTCTCAGTGCTACATAGGAAGTCTAAGCTAGTGATACTCGCGGGGAACTGCCCGCCCAACTTGGAGCGCGAGATAGTTGTAGCCTGCAAGATGACGGGGACGCCATTCCTGAAGGTTAAGGTGCCCGGGACCGAGTTGGGATATCTTGCTGGAAAGCCTTTCCCCGCGGCGGTTATCTCGATAACCGATTTAGGGAGCTCAACAATACTTGATGAAATAATGTCCAAGCCGGAGGAGACAGAGACTTAGCTCCTAAGAGGGGTGAGGGAGGGCTCGAACATTGAGTGAGGGAATAAAGCTGACGGATAAAGAGATGCGCTACATCTCCCTTCTCGAAGCGGCTACAGGGGCGAACATCATCGACTGCGTGGAGCACGGGGACATGGTTGTCTTCGTGGTTGGCGAGGGGGAGCTTCAAAAAATCTTCTCCAGCAGGGAGTTCAGGATACAGGACTTCGCGAAGCTCATCAAGAAGAGGGTGAAGATTGTCGAGTACTCGCGTGATCCGGCGAAGTTCATCGAGAACGCCCTCCAGCCCGCTAAACTCCTAGAGCCCGTCAGGATGGCTGAGAGGCCTGATGGGCGGAAGATCGCCGTCGCCTCGGTGGACCCAAAGTATAAGGCCATGGCCATCGGGAAGGCCGGGAGAATGATTGAACTGGTCCGCCTATTAGCCAAGAGACATCACGACGTGGACCATGTCATAATCCGATGAAGAGATCTATCATCGGGGAATATTCATTAGCTGGCTCATCCCGCTTGAAGGCCGGAAGAGGGGGTGTGTTAGGTTGGCTAAGGATAAGTCCCGGGCCCTAATACTCTGGTTCGAGGAGCTGGGCAAGGAGGATATACCCCTAGTCGGCGGGAAATGCGCCAACTTGGGAGAAATGATTAACGCCGGGATACCTGTTCCACCGGGCTTCGCGGTAACCGCATATGCTTATAAGAGGTTTATCGAGGAGACTGGGATAGCGCAAAAGATCTACGACATACTTGACGAGACCATAACGGATCCGGGAAACCCGGCCCAGTATGAGGAGGCCTCGAAAAAGATCAGGAGAATTATAGAGTCCACGCCAATACCAAAGGATATCCGCGACGCGATAGTCGAGGCATATCGCGAGCTTTCAGAAAGGGTTGGCTTGAAGGATGTTTATGTCGCGGTCAGATCCTCGGCCACCGCGGAGGACCTACCCGGGGCATCATTCGCCGGCCAGCAGGAAACCTACTTGAATGTCAGGGGAGAGGAGGAGGTGCTCGAGTCCGTTAGAAAATGCTGGTCAAGCCTCTTCACGCCCAGAGCGATATTCTATAGGACTGAGAAGGGATTCAGGCATGAGAAGGTTCTCATTAGCGTCGCGGTCCAGAAGATGGTCAATAGTAGGTCCGCCGGCGTCATGTTCACACTACACCCCGTAACCGGCGACAGGAACATCATAGTAATCGAGTCAGTCTGGGGGCTTGGAGAGGCTATAGTCTCCGGAGCGGTAAGCCCGGATCACTTCGAGGTCGACAAGAACACCCTGAAGATTGTAGCGAAGAACATCGTGAAGAAGGAGGTTGAGTATGTCAGGGATCCGAAGACTGGTAAAACAGTGCACGCGAAGGTTCCACCGGAGAGGCAAGAGGCTCCAAGCCTGACAGATGAGGAGGTTGTGGAGCTCGCGAAGATAGCTAAGAGGATTGAGCAGCATTATGGTACCCCACAGGACATAGAGTTCGCGGTCGACAGGGATCTACCCTTCCCGCAGAACCTGTTCATCGTCCAGTCCAGGCCTGAGACCGTCTGGAGCATGAAGGAGGTGGAGGTGGCCGCGTCCTCAGGCTCATCAGCAGTCTCTGTCGCCGAGGCGAAGATGGTCATAAAGGGCCTGCCCGCGAGCCCCGGGGTCCACGTGGGGAAGGCCAAGATAGTCTTCTCGCCTGAGGAGGCTGCTAAGAAGATCCAGAAGGGAGACATCCTCGTCACGAGGATGACGAACCCGGACTGGGTGCCATACATGAGGCTTGCAGGCGCGATCGTGACGGATGAAGGTGGGATGACCTGCCACGCGGCCATAGTCTCTAGGGAGCTCGGAATACCGTGTATAGTCGGCGCGAGGGATGCCACGAAGGTGCTGAAGGATGGCGAGACATACACCGTGGATGCCAGGTCTGGGGTCATCTACGAGGGCGCGGTCGAGGAGCTTGTTAAGCCAGCTAAGGAGAAGGTGGCGGAGGTGGCCGTCGCAGCCCGCGCTCCAGTGATCACTGGGACAAAGATTTACGTCAACATAAGCATACCCGAGATCGCCGACAAGATCGCGAGGGAGACCCAAGCTGATGGCGTCGGCCTGCTAAGGGCGGAGCACATGATGGTGAGTATCGGGAAGCACCCGAGGCTCCTCATCGAGGAGGGCGGAGAACAAAAGATGATTGACGCGTTCGCCGAGGGGATAAGAAAGGTTGCTCAGGCATTCTATCCAAGGCCTGTCGTCTACAGGTTCCTAGACTTCAAGCCCGATGAGTTCCTCGCGCTACCCGGTGGAGAGAAATATGAGAAAGAAGCTGGGCACGTCGGCCCCAACCCGCTAATAGGCTACAGGGGTGCATTCAGATACATCAAGGAGCCGGACATATTCAGGCTGGAGTGTAGGGCTATTAAGAAGGTTAGGGAGGAATATGGGCTGAAGAACGTCTGGGTCATGGTGCCATTTGTCAGGAGGGTCGAGGAATTCATCCAGGCCAAGAAGATAATGGAAGAGGAGGGCCTTATCCAAGGACCAGACTTCAAGGTGTGGATAATGGTTGAGGTCCCGAGCACAGTCCTGTTAATCGACAAGTTCATCGAGGCTGGGATAGATGGCGTCAGCTTCGGGACAAACGATCTAACAATGCTCATCCTCGGGATAGATAGGGATGACGCGGCGGTGCAGGAGATATATGATGAGAGGAACTTGGCTGTTAAGAGGGCGATAAGCCACGTCATAAGAGTTTGCAGGAAGCATGGCGTGACGACGAGCGTCTGCGGGCAGGCGCCATCCAACTACCCGGACATCGTCGAGTTCCTCGTAAGGGAGGGTGTCACGAGCATATCCGTCAATCCGGACAAGGTTATCGAGACGAGAGAGATGGTCGCTGCTATCGAGAGAAAGATCATGCTGGAGAGGCTAATGGAGCTTGAGGAGAGGCTCAACAATCTTGACCGAAGGATGCGAGAACGCGGAAAGATATTTGAATGGTCACCCGAGCTCGACTAACCCACCAGTATCTTTTTCTAAGATAGCCCACCTAATCTCAAAATTATACCCGAGAGCTAGGAAGATAATTGAGGTCGGAGTGGGTCGATCACCCTATACGCTGCTGCGGCTGAGATTTCTATTGCCTAATGCCGAGATAATAGCAACGGATATTGATCCTGAGGTCGTGAGAGAGCTTAGCGAAATGGGGGTAAAATCTCTTGTTGACGATATATTCGAGCCTAATGAGAGGATTTATGAGGGCGCAGATCTGATCTACTCTATTCGACCGCCATCCGAGATTATACCAAGGCTTGCCGAGCTCGGCAGCAGGATTGGCGCGGACATCCTTATAATACCCTTATCGGAAGACGCATATTTCTCCAACCTATCTGGATGGGAGCGGATAGTGGAAAATGGGCTAATAGTATATCTCCTGAGAAAGTCTAGGCGGTAAAAGATTATGTGGAAAAGGGCTTGAGGATGCGCGGCCTCTATGTTTGCGTCTCCTCGGCGATGAGATCGAAGGCGGGCTTCAGGATTGGATAGAGCTTTTCATATACCCTAAAGAGCCTCTCATACTTCTCATGATTCTCCGAGTTATAGTCATTCTCATGTATTATCTCGAGACTTTCAACGGCATCCTCGAACCTCTTCCATATTCCTATCCCGATCCCAGCCAGCAGCGCTGCGCCCAGGGAACCGCCCTTCTCGCTATATTTCAGCACCCTCACCCTCACCCCAAATACATCCGCGAATATCTGCCTCCAGATATTGCTCAAGGCCCCGCCGCCGGAGATATACACTTCCCTTATCTCGCTCCTTGACTTTCTCCTAAGCATGTCGCCTAGGCTCCTCAGGCTATAGGCCACACCCTCCAAGACACTCCTAACGATATCGGGCTTCCTAGTACTTAGACTCAGACCTATGAATACTCCCCGCGCATTGGGGTCGGTGTGTGGGGCTCGCTCGCCAGCCAGGTATGGTAGAAAGAAGACCCCCCTAGACCCCAGTGGAGCCTGCTGAGCTTCTTCGGAAAGTATATCAAAGGCTGATCTGCCGCATAATCTTGCTACAGCCTCCTCACTGTCGGCGAGAGCCTCCCTGAACCACTCTAAGGAGCCGCCGGCGGCCAGTGTACATCCAAACACCATCCATCTTCTAGGCATAACATTGCAATAGAATTGTAGTATCCCTTCGCTGTTCTCGAAATACTCGTCCACGGTCAGTCCAACAACCCCAGAGGTTCCTATTAGTATGCATAGCTTGTTTGGGCTTGTTGAGCCGGATGCGGCTAGCTGGAGGACGGCATCACCCCCGCCCCCCACAACCGCCACCCCGCCCCCGAGTCCAATCTCGCCAGCGACCTTGTCAGTGACGTAGCCCGTCACCTCGCTTGACTCCACAACTCGATCCGGCAATATCTGCTCAGGTATATTCAGGGTCTCTAGGATCTCGCGACACCACTTCCTATTCTTGACGTCGAACATATGCGTCCCAGAGGCGTCACTCACGTCCGTGGCATAGTCCCCTGTCAGCCTGAACCTGATATAGTCCTTGGGGTTCAGGAACTTCGTGGCCTTGGCAAATATGTGCGGCTCATTCTCCATAACCCAGAGTATCTTACCAACGGTGAACCCGGGCATTATGCCATTATTGATTAGCCTTACGACGTTCTCAAGCCCGCCCAGCTTCTCTATCGCATAGAGGCACTGCCTATAATTCCTCTGATCATTCCACATTATGCATGGCCTCAGGACCTTGCCATGCTCGTCAAGCAGCACTAGCCCATGCATCTGACCTGTCAATCCTATCCCCGCTATCTCATACCCCTTAGTGCGCAGGTCGCCAGCAAGCTCAGCCAGCAAGCGCCGCGCAACATTCCACCAGTCATCTGGGTTTTGCTCGACCCAACCCGGTCTAGGTATATACGTGGGATATCTCCCGGACTTCTCGCCAACAACCTCGAGCTCGCGCGAGATCGCAAGAACCTTGCATCCAGAAGTCCCCACATCTAAGCCGACAACACATTCCTCCATAGGACCTCACGTCAGAATTACCTGCCAGAACATGATAAGAATTTCGCCGCCCCATTAAACTATATATCTCGTACCCCCTCGCTGGAAGATAATGGTATGAGCGTGAGGAAGACCCCAGCTGGAGAAAAGTGGAGGCTCCTCGAGGTTGAGCGGCCTGAAGACCCATACTATAACTTGGCGATTGAGGAGGCTGTGGCTAGGACGGTTGGCGAGGGGATCGCGCCGACAACTCTGAGATTCTGGAGAAATGATAATGCCATAGTTATAGGAGCCTTCCAGTGCGTGAGCCTCGAGATAAAGCTTGAGGAGTGCGTGAGGTATGGCGTGAAGGTCGTCAGGAGATTCACTGGGGGAGGAGCAGTATATCATGATATACGTAACCTCAATTATGCGATCTCATTTAGAAGGCCGAGCCCGATACCGGGAGACGACATCTTGAACGGGTATAGGATGGTAGGCGAGGCCGTGATAGCGGGCTTGGAGAAGCTCGGCGTGAAGGCCGAGTTCATCCCGGTAAATGATATACAGGTTGGGGGTAGGAAGATCTCAGGCATGGCCGGAACACTCACGAAAAACTTCCTATTCATTCATGGATGCTTACTCGTGGGATCGAATATCGAAATACTCTCAAGGGTGCTTAACGTCCCGAAGGAGAAGCTTGAAGCCAAGGGCGTGGGGAGCGTGAGGGCGAGGGTTACGACTCTGAGAGATGAGCTCAACCGCGAGATAACGATGGATGAAGTTAAGACAGCTCTCCTGAGGGGATTTGAAGAAGTATTCGATGTGGAGCTTATCCCCGGTGAGCTGACGAGCTGGGAGGAGAGGATTGCCGAGGAGCTCTACAGGAACAAGTACATGACAATAGTGTGGAATCTGGGCCCATGTAGGGGATGCCCAGACAGGGATAGGGACGCGTTAATACTAGGGAGGGTTGGGCTTGCAGGCGGAGATTAGGAGAAGCATCGTATATAGATCTGAAAGGGGGAAGACTGTGAGGCTATGCATATCCGTACGCGGCGACAGGATAATGCATGCAACCTTTACCGGGGACTTCTTCGGAGAGCCGGCGGAGGAGCTCAATAAGATCGGAGAATCCATCGTAGGTCTGAGTATCAAGGAGAGAGACAAGCTACTTAGCAGGCTCGACGCATTCCTAAGAGAAAGGGTCGAATGGATCGAGGGAGTATCCCCAGAAGACTTTAAGCAGGCGTTGGTCAAGATTCTTGAAAATCTATAGCACATGAATTTTTGAAAGCCTTTTATACCCGGTACATGATAATATTGCTGCATGCCAGCTCTAGAACAAGCAAGGCTTCTAGGAGGCATTGGATCCATCCTAATGCTCTTGGCATTCGTCCCCTACGCCGGCCCCGTGCTAAGCATCATCGGCTTCATCCTAGTACTCATCGCGGTTAAGTATATCTCGGATCATGTAGGTGATCGCACGATCTTCAATAACTACTTGATCGCCATGATAATAGGGATAATCTCGGTTATCGTGGCGGCGGTAATGGGTGTTGCGGGATTCCTCGGAAGCATGGGTCTGCTCCTGACGGGCGGGCCCATAGCCACCTTCGCTGGAATGATCATGACCCTGATAGCCGTGCTCGTCGTCGTCTGGATCCTCGGGATCATAGCCGCCATATTCATTAGGCGAAGCTTCAACTCGATAGCCACAGCCCTGAACGTCAAGATGTTTGCCACAGCAGCCCTCCTATATCTCATCGGCGCTATATTGACAATAATCATCGTGGGCGCCATAATCGCTCTCGTCGCAATAATCCTCCAGATAATCGCGTTCTTCCAGATACCCGCTGAGAGGGCCCCGCCTCCACCCCCACCGCCTCCAGCATAAAAACACCGATAACACACAACATTTTTTATCTCGCGAGCATAAACAGGGTATCAGCTAATGAAGATTAGGACATGGATTATCCTAATACTAATAATCACGGCGGCATCATCATTCACATTCTCATATCTCCTCTCCCAGAGCCAGGTGGCGGCCAAGACCATAACGGTAACGGAGACAATCTTGGCCTCAAAGCCGGAGACCACGGTAATTTCGGACAAGCAGTATGAGGAGGCTATCCATGAGCTCCTACAATATGTGAAGGATTGGGTTGAGTCGCGCCGTGGGCTAAGCCTCAAAGAAGATGTTGAGATAATTGTCCTCACGAGGGAATGGGTTATGGAGCACTGGGGCGTGGGAGGCCTTAACATCACAGAGGTCAGGATCGAGGAAGCTGTTCTAAAATCCCTCTTCATGATTCCTGATAACTTCAATTTGACAGAGTTCAAAGTTCGAGTGAGCGGCTACATGATAGCTGGAGCGGCCGACCACACGATATATGTCGTGAAGGAGTTTTTCGACCCATCCCACAAGGTTGAGTCAGGCTCGATCCTTGCTCATGAGCTGATGCATATCCTCCAAGGTGAATACTTCAGCTTGCCTAGGCCAAGCTCCACTGATGAGCGGAACGCGTTGAGTGCTCTTGTCGAGGGAGAGGCTGGCCTGCTAGGTTCCCAATACCTATTGGAGCATGGTGTTAGGCCACGCGGCTCATCGCCAGAATCGAGCCTCGAGCCGCTTGAGGCTCTCTGGCTCTTCCCATATATCTATGGCGAGCCCTTCGTGAGGTATATCTATGAGCGGGGTGGATGGAGCATGGTGAACACGCTCTACCGCGACCCGCCGCGGTCTACAGCTCAAATTCTTCATCCGGAAAAGTACCTCGATGGATGGAAGCCCATTCAAGTCGATCCACCGCGGTCTCCGGGTGAAGGCTGGAGTCTCATTTACCAAGACGTCATGGGTGAATTCTTCATCCGGCAGGTTCTTAGAGCACACCTCGACGGCTTCTCCGCGAATAAGTCGGCTGAGGGCTGGAGGGGCGACGTGCTCCAGCTCTATGAGCGGGGTAACAGTTACATGCTTAGGTGGAAGATACTCTGGGAGGATGAGAAGGAAGCCGCGGAGTTCTTGGAGGCATTTACGAGGCTGCTCAAGAGCATTGGCGCCGAGAAGATCGGCGAGATGGCTTGGGCCGCCGGGAACAGGCTTGTCGAGCTCCAAGCTGAGGGCCGGGTTACGTTGATAACAATAATATCTCATGCCCGGTGCGCTGTTTGCGCCTGAAGGTTTAAAAGCTGGAAGACTTGCTTTGGGCTGGGATGGGTAACGGCGAATTCGCTGCAAGGAAGCTCCGGCTGAATAGGAAGAAGTTCAGGTGGAGTCAGAGGAGTTATCGAGTTAGGATGCTGAGGCTCAAGGAGAAGGTCGATCCGCTTGAGGGCGCACCCATGGCCCGCGGTATAGTGATCCAGAAGGTTGGGATAGAGTCGAGGCAGCCGAACTCAGCTGTAAGGAAATGTGTTAGGGTCCAACTGATAAAGAATGGCAAAGTTGTAACAGCCTTCTGCCCGGGCGACGGATCCCTAAACGTGATAGATGAGCACGATGAGGTAATAATCTGCGGGATAGGCGGAACCCTAGGCAGGTCCATGGGCGATCTTCCAGGGGTCCGATACAAGGTGGAGCTCGTTAATGGGGTCCCGCTCAAGCTCCTAGTGCAGGGTAAGATACAGAAGCCGAAGAGGTAA
>Ga0272445_1000708_pt1 | contig 29510 bp, 26 predicted proteins | sample YNPCB0031_FD_194404 | JGI IMG/M metagenome (GOLD analysis project Ga0272445, IMG submission 194404) | Hot spring sediment microbial communities from Yellowstone National Park, WY, United States - YNP-CB-003-1 | ecosystem: Environmental > Aquatic > Thermal springs > Hot (42-90C) > Sediment... | reverse complement strand
ATAATTCCCATTTATCAACATATCCCTTTCGCCAAAAAAGATAAAAAAATAAAAATGGGGAGCGTGAGGGGCGAAGCCCCTCACAAACACTCACAAAGTGGTAATGATCTCTATGTACAGTACATTTTAGATGTCTTTTTCCTGGTGTGAATTTTTACTCCCCTCCGGAATTGTAAAATGTCACACTGGTTTCTGGTTGAATTACATCTCCGAAAAGTCTGATTTGTATTTCTTTCTTCTTTCCAAGAAGAAGGAGAGAGGCTCCTGTTAAATAATCCATGAACCCCATCTTTCCGAAATCTTTCTCAATCTCTTTCCTCAGGGTTCTTATCCTTTCTGCCATCTCTTTTTTTGGAACGAGCCTTTCTGCAGACCATAAGATTGGCTTATAAATTTTCATTCTCCTTTTGATCTTTTCAGCCCTTCTTTTCAAAATCTGACTTTTTGAGTTTAAAAGATTGGGATAAGCTCTGTATTCCACCTCAATTGCCCTTACAAGGGTGGGTCCCAGCTGGTAGTAATCCTTCAAATACGCCTCCTTCTGAAGGACCTCTGACTCATAGGGAGTGAAATGAGGGTGTTTAAACCAAATCTGTTTAAAGCCATGCCTGTCTTCCAGGGGAATAGCATGGAGTATCCGGTTTTCCTTTAACATCTTCCTCCAGAGGATGGTTCCCTGGGCAATTGAGAGATGGGCAAACTGACTGAAGGTGGGATTCATTGAAAGGTGCCAGTTTATATCTTCCCACACATTCTCTTTTGTATGTTCATCAAGGCAGAGAATGGATGAAAGGACGGTTTTTATACCAAAGCTGTGTAATTCTTTGACAAGAGAGGGGAGGTTAACATTTAGATTTTTGGGATAGAGTCTAAATTTTGATTCAATTCCAATCCATACTATTCCGAGCCCCATCTCTGCAAGAAACTGCGGGTCGTATTTGACAAGGTGATTGGCAGAACTGAATGAAAGGGAAATTTCGTAATCTTTTTCCTTTCCCACTATTAATGAATGAAGTTCCTTTACCTTATCCTCTTCTTTAAAAAAGTTTTCATCGCCTACAAAAGCAAATCTCTTCACACCGAACTTTTTTTCCTGATTTTCCATTATCTCAAAAATCTCCCGTCCGGTATGAAGGAAAGGTATATATCCTCCTTCAAAAAACTGCCCTGTGGAACAAAAATCGCATTTTTCATAACATCCTACTCCGGTAGCAATCATAGAAACAAGATGGCTCCTTTCCATTGATATTCTAAGTTTTCTTAATGTTTCACCGATTAAACGAACTGGAATGCCCATCACTTCAAGAACAGACATAAAAACGGGAGGGTGTCTGAAGCGAAACTCCGCTGGTTTACCAAGAAGGCTCCTCATAAATTTTATTCCCTCTCCCCTGCATATATAATCTGCATCAACTATCCTATCAATGTCATCAATCATTGTGCCAAATCCGCCGATAATTATTTTTGATTTAGGAGATACTTCCTTAATTATCTCCACCATTTTTTTCATCTTTAAAAAATTGGGTTGAATGAAACTTATGCCTATATAATCATAACCCTTTCTTATTTCTTCTGTAAACCTTTCCAGAGTGGGCCAGTCAAGAAGTGTAACCGGATGATCAATGTTGGCTCCTATAATGTGGAGGCTCAAAGATGGATATCTTTCTCTGAAGCTGAAAATTCCCTGATAATGGGTAAGCTGGTTGTGAGAAAGTTCGGGGATATTCTCCTTCCTACCGAACTGGTCATCAACACCACAGGGTTTAAATACGGATGTGAGCAGAACCTTTTTTCCCATTTGTAGAAGATAATAACACAGGATTTTTCTTTTTCCAAAAAGGTAAGAGCGTGTATCTTAAGAATGAATTTTTACCTTAATTCCTTTTCTATCTCCCTCCACATTAACACTACCGGATGGGTTACTTCTATTTTTATTTTTTCCCTTGAAATTATGTCTCTGAATTGCATCATACAGCCCGGTGAACCAGTGAGAAGATAATCCGGGGGGTCATCTTTTATAGCATTTATCCTCCTTTCCCCTATTTCTACAGAAAAATCATACCACCTTATATTAAAACTCCCCCCAAATCCGCAACATTTTTCTTCCATCTCCTTAAGTTCAATGTTTTTAAGATATTTTAAAACCTCAACAGCTTCTTTATGGACGCCCATTCCCCTCTTGAGATGGCAGGATGGATGATAGAAAGCCCTTATGTGGTTTGAATTCATATCTCTTATTTTTTTGAATTCATCGTCAGAATATATAAATTCCATGATGTCTTTAACCCTTTTTCCTGTTTCTTCAATTTTTTTGTCCTTCCATCCAAAAAGAAGGGGAGCATGGTCCTTAAGGGTGGCTCCACAGGACCCGCAGGCTGTTATTATTAAATCCCCTCCTATCCTTTCAAGAATTTCAGCATTTATGGCTGCCATTCTGTATGCGCTCATGAGCTCACCAAAACCTATCGCAGGAATTCCACAGCACGACCAGTTTTTTGGTAAGACCACACTTATTCCAAAGGATGTGAGAAGTTTTATTACAGAGGTCCCTATTTCTGGAAAAAAGAAATCAAGAAAACATCCCGGAAAGAATATCACTCTCCCTCTCTCCTTTTCAGCCTTTACTATTATTTCGTTAAATTCCTCCCTCAAAAATTTTTTTTCTATCCTCGGGATATAAGTCCTTTTGAACAGCTTCTTCAACCTCGGTGAGTTGTGATTGAGAAAGAGGTTTTGAAAGGGTCTAAGAATTTTTAATAAAAACCCCAATCTTCTGGAATTTTTCAGAACCTCAAAAAAAAGTGGAAGGGATGTTGAACCTCTTCTCTCACTCCATATAAACCTTCCAAGCGCAATGATAAGGTCCATTCGGACATCGTTTGTGCATTTCTCTCTACAACCCATACAGGTGGTGCACTGGGACATGATTTCATAAAATCTCTCTCCGGGGATGTAATTTGTAAAAATTGCCATTTCAATCAAACTCACCTTTGCCCTCGCTGTTGAAAATTCCTTTCCCGTGCTTTCATATATAGGACATAAAACCCTGCATTGCCCGCATTTTGCACAAATGATGGCATTATATGTGGCGTAATCTTTAAGATATTCAAAGAGTTCAAATTTAGTCATAGGGGATGAGTTTCCCTGGATTAAATATGTTTTTGGGGTCAAAGATTTTTTTAATGCCCTTCATCAGTTCTATGAGCTCTTTAGGCATGAATTCCTTGATGAACTGAAGCTTTGCCCGTCCAACACCGTGTTCTCCTGTAATACTTCCCTTAAGTTCTACGACCACCTTCAGAAGTTCTCCAACAGCTTCCTTTGCCCTTTTTTCTTCCTCTTTAGTTCTGTACAGGAAATTTACATGTATGTTTCCATCTCCCATGTGACCGAAATTCGCAATTTTTAAATTTTTTAAATTCGCAATGGCTTCAGCCTTTTTCAGCAATTCGGGTATTTTTGTCCTCAACACAACAACATCCTGATTGAACCTGAAAGGTGCAAGTTTTGCAAGGGCTGGGGAGATTGCCCTTCTTATTTTCCACATTTCATTTGCCTTTTCCTTTTCTATTGTCCCTTCTGCTTCTATTGCTCCATTTTTTAAACAGACTTCCTTCATAACTTTTAAACTCCTCAACACACTTTCTTCAAATCCATCGTCTTCAAGAAGAAGGGCTGCAGAGATGCCCTCTGGAACAGAGAGGGTTGAACCAAACCGAACGAGGTCAATTACCGTTTTGTCCATGAATTCCATTGTGGCAGGGAGAACTCCATTTCTTATTACTTCTATTCCTGCATTGATAGCATCAATTGAAGTGCGGAAGAACGCAAGGAGGGTTCCCTTCCTTTCGGGTTTTGGAAGAAGTTTTACTGTGACTTCAGAAACAAACCCGAGTGTCCCCTCCGCACCCACAAACAGTCCTGTTATATCATAACCAGCAACATCTTTAACAGTCATTGCTCTTGTCCTTATTACCGAACCATTTGCTAACACAACCCTTAACGAAAGCACATAATCCCTTGTAACACCGTATTTCACCGCTCTCAACCCGCCCGCATTTGTTGAGACATTTCCTCCTATGGTTGAAAATTCAAGGCTTGCAGGGTCAGGTGGATAAAAGAGGTTCATGCTTTCCACCGTTTTGTGAAAATCTCCTGTGATAACCCCTGGTTCAACAATAGCAATCATGTTCCTTTCATCTATATCTTTTATTCTTCTCATGCTTTCTGCAGAAAGTATCACACCCCCTTCATCGGTGGGCACTACCCCCCCAGCAAATCCACTTCCTGCTCCTCTTGGTATGAGAGGAATTTCATATTCTGAAGCAATCTTTACAAGCTCCCTCACTTCTTCCTCATTTTCGGGATACACAACCATATGGGGAGCCCCTTTCATCTTTGTGGCATCGTATGAATAAACCATCAGGTCTTCTAAGGAATGAAGTGCCCTCTTTCCGAAGAGGGATTTTATCTTTCTGAGCCCGGTTTCAATTTTATCCATCTATATCCCTTATAAAAAATGAGATTTCTTCTGCTACGAATTCCGGGGCTTCAAGCATGAGCATATGTCCAGCACCTTTGAAAGGGACGAACCTTGAATTTTTTATCTTCTCGTGCATGTATTCCGAGTATTTAAGAGGGGTCATGAAGTCTGCATCTCCGCACAGGATGAGGGCAGGAATTTCTATCTCAGAAATTCTTTCCATAAGGTCAAATCCATTACAGGCTGTGAAATCTGCTCTCAAAACCTCAGCTCCTGCCTTGAGGAGGGAGCTTTTTATTAATGCTTTCAACTTTTCATCCTTTAAAAGAAAATCTACAAACTCATCTATATGGGACTCAAGGTTTGAGAGGCTATGAAATACGAGGGGAGAAACCCTGAGTTTTGCTCCTGTGGATACAAGAACTATACCTTTCAGTTTTGAATCTTTTCTTACCGCCATTTCAAGGGTTATTGCTCCTCCCATGGAATGACCAGCAAGGACACATCTTTCAATATCCAGAATCTTCAAAAATTCCTGGAGGAAATCTGCATAACGTTCTATTCTTTCAACAGGATTTCCCGAGGACCCTCCATGTCCGGGCAAATCAAGGGCGATAGAATGTATTCCCCTTAAATTTTTCATAACATATCCCCATAAACTTCCATCTCCACCTGCACCATGAATAAAAATAAGGGGTATGGAATTTCCTTTGATCTCCCTGTAATGTATTCTGTTCTCTCCTACTTTAACCTCTGGCATTATTACTCCCTTATTCTTTTCAGATATTTCTCAGCCTTTTCCCTTAAAGAAGGGTCATCCGAAATTTCAAGAACCTTTTCAAAGTGCTTTTCTGCAGAGCCTATATCTCCCCTTTTCAAATAAAACTCTCCTATCATGAGCTCCCTTTTTGAAAGCTTGTTTTTCAGCTCCTTTACCATCTTTTCCGCCTTTTCTCTATATTGAGAAGAAGGATATTTTTTTATAAGTGTGTTCAAATAAAGTATTCCGTTTTGAGCGGGTGTGAGGTCCCTGTCGTAGGAGGGGGTTAATCTGTAAAAGCATTCGCCTATTCTGAAAAGGATGTAATCAGCTTTTTCGTAATCGGGTTTCTTCTCATAAAATCCTCTATATACTTCAACTGCAGAAAGGAACTCCTTTTTTTTGTAGTAGGCATCTCCTATTCCTATTTCTGCAAGAACTGCATACTCACTTTCAGGATAGAATTCAATTATTTTTCTGAAAATCTCAATGGCTTTGTCAGGGTCTTCCCTGAAAGCACCTCCACTGAGCCTTTTTATACCCTCATTGTATAACTCATCAGGCGATTTCGGTTCCTCTGCATGGGCGGTGGAAAAGATAATTGCGAATATAATGAGGGAAATTCTTCTCACTTCTCAAGAAGCCTCTTTATAATTTGATAGACCCTTTCAGCGAGCTGTTCAGGTGTCCCTTCTTTCCCCTTGTTGAGGTAGGCTGCTGGGGTAAGCATCTGTAAGAACCTTTTGAAGTTCTCATCGCATTTTACAACGGAGAAAAACAGGATGGGAACCTTTGATGACCTTCTGAACCCGTCTTCAAGAGCTCTAAGGGTTTTTGCTGCATTTATTCCGTCAATATTTGGCATGTTTACATCAAGTATAACAAGATTCACATTGCCTCCTTTTTTGAAAGTCTCTGTAATTTTTGATAGAAATTCCCTCCCATCACCAGCTTCAACCACATTCTTTGCTATCTTTCTGGAAATGAGTATTTCTGACAGGGCACTCCTCAAGGAATAAGAGTCCTCAGCAATAAACACCGTGTCAAGCGTTCTCTTTTTTCCTTCAAGTGCTTTCTCATCAAGAATTAGACCGCACTGGGAGCAGTGAGGTCTTTCCTCCCCTCCTGCAATCATAATGAATACATCAACTTCCTCTCCACAACTGGGACAGTATGCTCTTTTCGTAGTAGAAGGCTTCATTTATTTATTATATCTCAATTCAGCATAAAAATAAAATTTAAAGAAAAGGGGACCCCTCATGAGGATCCCCCAACACAATTCTTATTCTATCTTTACACCCACTCCGATTAAATGTCTGGGATTTCCTCCCTTATCTTCTTGATATTCCTCAGGAGTATCATTCAGGTCAATTGGACTCCATATAACGAAGACCTTTCCGGTTTTATCAAGCACTGCTCTTCCTATAATTTCTCCTCGGGTGCTTTTTATTTTAAAGACATTCAAGGATATTCCGTGGTTGCATGGACTTGTGGTTAATGGTTTTCCCCCTTCATAGCATTCAGAAACAAGTTCAATGGTTTCACCGCCTCCACTTTCTGACCTCATATCTCCTGTGAACACATCCCTGTGAATGAAGCTTTTGGAAAGAACATTTCCATTGCTTATTTCAGCGATTCCGTATGTGATTCCATACCAGATGTTTTCATCTCCGGTTCCCCATCCGTTGCCTCCGGGTTTCACCTCTGATTCCCTCATAACAAGCATCCATTTTCCGTCAAGGTCAGATATAGACGGAGATTCGTTAATGCTTATCATAAAGGAACTATCTATCCCGTGATGTCCCCACCTGTTTATCTCCACATTCTCTCCCGCGACTATTCCGTTGTCGTTCGCTCCCATAGCAATAAATTCTTCTACAGGTATCTGAATAATTCCTTCTTGAGAGATGATTGTCGCAGGCAGTGAAAAGTTGGGGTTTTCTTCAAAGTCCTCTCCGGGCTCGTTTATTTTCCAATTCTTTAAAGAACCATCCTCATTGTATTCAGCGTAGATGTGATTTCTTGATACCCATTCAAAAAATGATGATTTTGCCATGTCAAGAAGCAGGAGCTGATTTGATGTCCATAACATAGTTGTTTTGTAGGAGGTTTGGTCGTAATCAATTTCAACCCTTTGAGATAGCATGACAAACTTTTCCACCGGGAATCCGTTAGGAAATTGAGACTTTTTCACCGCAAGAACAGTGTCATTTTCGTCATCCTTTGAAATGTTAATGCCTATAAAAACTGAGCAGTCATCAGAGAAATAGCCTTCTATGCTTCCTTCTCCCATGCTCATTATAGCCTTATTACCTGTAATTGTGTATATTCCACCAAATGCCAGACTTCCAGCCCCGGGGTTAGCAGGGTTGTGATAACCGTCGTTGCAGTAAGTTTCATTTTTACACCAGGAAGAAAGGTTATGCCTGTGTTCAGCCATTCCACCCTCTTCAGCCTTTTTCCCAACATAAACATACCATGAGCCTACTCCGTTCTGGTCAGGGGCTCCAAAGGTAACCTTTCCCCATCCGGATACAAAGGTTGTTCTGCTGAAGAGATTCGCAAGCGTAGGTTTTATCCTTTCTCCATCCTGATAGATATTTGCTGATATATTGAAGTGCGTGAACCAGTATTCTGCAGGGAATGAGCATGTGCTTAAAGATGGTTTTTCAACATAGTTAAGGATTGTGATTGTGGGTGGAATTAAAACAGGATTTTGACCAATGCACTGAAGGGTATTCGCAGTGTTGAAAATGAGTTTGACAACCGTTGATTTATCCGCTTCAACCTTTATCGGGTTCTGGATAAAAAATGGATGCTCCTGACTTCCATTTGCATACCATCCCGTATCTCCCCCATCATCAGCAGTTGCAAAGTAGAGTTCAACCGCATCATCTTTTTCCTTAGAAGTATCTATAAGGACCTCCTGGTCCTGAAGAGGCGCTCCTCCACATGGATTTGGTCCCGAATATACTATTTGGTTTTTGAGGGTTAGCTTTATCCTTTTGTATTCTCCCTGAGGAACCTCTCCCTCGCCAAATACGGAATTCGGATTCTGAACGAGGTCCGCCTCAATCCCATTTGCATCCTCTATTACGAGAACAGGAATTCCGTTTTTGTCAGAAAGGAGTTCTGTCTTTAGAAGGGTGATTTTTATGGAACTCGGGCTTTCAGCCTCTGGTTTTTGAGAAAGTAAAAGCACAAAGCCAGAAAGAATTATCCCGTAGATGAAAAACAGTCCTTTTCTCTTCATGGCTTCACCTCCTTTTTATTTCTGCTGAAGCTGGCTCTGATTTGAGGTGCCAACTATCCGCACCTTGCCTGTTCCCTCCTTCTTTTCCTTTGCACATCCCGCCCCAACCCCGAGAGCGAGTATTATACCCGCTCCTGCCACTACCTTTTTCCATACTTCTTTCTTCATCTCAGCACCTCCCTATTTTTTATTCATTCTACCATTTTCAAAAACAAAGTCAACAAAAGTAAAAATTTTTAGATTCCTGCCAGCCTATTGAGAATATAGGTTAAAGGATGGTAAAAAGGAGAAAACTTGTTTTTTGCTTCTTTAAGTGATAAATAGGTTTTCTATGATGGTAAGATATGTAAATGGTGTCCTTCATTTAGAAGATGTTGACCTTTCTTTGCTGGCGAAAAAATTTGGAACCCCCCTTTATGTCTATACAGAAAACGGAATAAAAGAAAGGATAAGGAGTTTGAAAAAGGCATTCGGTTCAAGCCTTTATCTTCTTGCATACGCTGTGAAGGCTAACTCAAACCTGGGCATATTGAAAATAATAAAAAACGAAGGGTGTGGGGCAGAAGTAGTTTCGGGAGGTGAGTTTTACAGAGCCCTTCTCGCAGGCATTAATCCCAAAAAAATCGTTTTTACCGGGGTGGGAAAGACAGCGGAAGAAATAGAACTTGCCATCAAAAAGGGTATTTTTTCAATAGTTTGTGAAAGCGAGGGCGAATTAAGGGTAATAGAGGAAGTATCAAAGAAACTTAAAAAAAGAGCGAGGGTTATGCTGAGAGTTAATCCAGATGTAAGCCCCAACACCCATCCCTACATTGCAACTGGTCTCAGGAACTCAAAGTTTGGCATTCCTCAGGAAAGGGCTTATTCTTTATACAAACTTATGGCTGAAAGCAGATTTGTTGAACCCATAGGCATTCATTTCCACATAGGTTCCCAGATAACAAGTCCAGACCCCTTTTACGAGGCTTCACAAAAGATAAGAAGCCTCTGGACGAAATTAAGAGATGAAGGGATAAAACTGAAATTTATTGATGCCGGAGGCGGTATTGGAATTCAGTATAAAGACGGTGAGAGCGGACTTTCTCCGGAGGCTTATGCGTCCGCTATAAGAGAAGGGTTAAAGGGTGTTGATGCAAAAATTATTATTGAGCCTGGAAGATTTATCGTTGGCAATAATGGAATTCTCATCGGAAAGGTTTTGTATGTAAAGGATAACGGAGCAAAGAGATTTCTTGTGACGGACATAGGCATGAACGATTTAATAAGACCTTCTCTGTATAATTCCTATCATCGCATCCTTCCTGTTATAGAGAAGAAAGGGGGTTCTGTAAATAAATACGATGTGGTTGGTCCAGTCTGTGAATCCGGAGATTTTATTGCCCGTGATAGGGAATTGCCAGAAATAAATAGCGGTGAGTTCATAGCAGTTCTTGATGCGGGTGCATACGGATTTTCCATGGCATCAAATTACAACTCCCGCCCAAGACCTGCTGAGGTTATTGTTAAAGGAAAGGATTATAAAATTTTGAGGAAGAGGGAGAATTATAGAAGCCTTGTAAAAGGGGAAGTTTTTTAGATGTCTTTGAGGGAATGGATTGCGTTAAGTATGGTTGATGGAGTAGGCTCCATCACCTTTAAGAAACTTCTTGATAAAGGGATTAAGCCAGAAGATATTTTTTCATCTTCAAAGGCGGAGTTGAAGGAAACCGGGATTTTGAGAGAAAGCTCTATTGATGAGATAATTAGAAAAGATGTATTAAATAAGGCTGAAAGGATAATAGAGGATGCGGAAAAGGAGGGGATAAAAATTTTTACCATTGAATCCAGTTTATATCCCTTTCTTCTGAAAAATATCCCGGATCCCCCGCCTGTCCTTTATGTGATAGGAGATATAAAAAGCAATGAAAAGTGCGTTGCAGTTGTGGGAACAAGAAATCCTTCTGAGTATGGAAAGGTGGTTGCTGAAAGGATTGCTTTTCTTCTTGCCTTAAATGGAGTAACTGTGGTAAGCGGGATGGCTTATGGAATTGATGCTATAGCTCACATTTCAGCCCTCAATGGAGGGGGAAGGACGATAGCAGTTCTTGGTTCGGGATTAAAAAGGATATATCCAGAAGAACATAAAAATCTCTTTAAAAGGATATGTGAAAACGGAGCTGCTATTTCTGAGTATCCACCGGATGAGGAACCCCATACTTCTCATTTCCCCCAGAGAAACAGAATAATATCAGGAATCTCTTCTGCAGTGATAGTAGTAGAGGCAGGTGAAAAAAGCGGAGCACTTATCACCGCAAAGTTCGCCCTTGAGCAGGGAAGAGAGGTATTTGCGGTGCCGGGAAACATCACATCTGCTCAGAGTAAAGGCACAAACAGGTTGATAAAAGAGGGAGCAAATCCATTTACAAGTTTTGAAGACCTTTCTGAAGTTTTAGGACAGCCAATTATGGGAATCGGAGGTTCGGAAAAACTTTCTGAGGAAGAAAGCTATGTCCTCCAGTTCATAAAGGAGGATGAAATTTTTTATCCTGAATCCATTATACCTCTCTTGAGGGAAAAGGGGATAAACATTTACGAAATTCTTACCTCCCTTGAATTAAAGGGGTTGATTAAAAAGAGCAAAGGTGGATTTAGAAAGGCATGAAACTCGTTATTGTTGAATCACCAGCAAAGGCGAAGACAATAAAAAGGTTTTTAGGAAGGGATTTTGAGGTAATTGCTTCATACGGACACATAAAAGATTTGCCAAAGTCAAGACTGGGGGTAAGAATAGATGAAGGGTTTGAGCCCGAGTATCAGCTCATACCTTCCAGAAAAAAGCAGATAAAGGAAATAAAAGAAAAATCAAAGATGGCTGAGGAGATATTTCTTGCCTCCGACCCGGACAGGGAAGGAGAGGCAATTGCATGGCATATAGCAGAAGAAATAGGAGATTCAGGAACCATAAAGAGAGCAGTTTTTCACGAAATTACAGAGAAGGGAATTAAGGAAGGAATAAACAATCCAAGAGACTTAGACGAAAATCTTTACAATGCTCAGAAGGCAAGGAGGGTCCTTGACAGGCTTGTTGGATACAAAATCTCCCCCCTTCTATGGGATAAGGTGAAGAGAGGAATTTCAGCTGGAAGGGTTCAGTCCGTAGCATTAAAGTTTATTGTTGAAAGGGAAAAGGAGATAGAAGCATTCGTTCCCAGGGAATACTGGACCATATCCGCAGTTTTTGAAAAAGAGGGAAAGAGGTTTTCGGCGGAATTAAAGACAAAAGAAGTAATTCCGGATGAGTTATCTGCAAAGAAAATTCTTGAGGAAATAAAAGGTAAAGAGTTCCTCGTTCAGAAGGTGACAAAAAAAGAAAGGAGGGTGAATCCACCACCTCCATACATAACGAGCACCCTTCAGCAGGATGCCTTCAAAAAGTTGGGTTTTACTGCAGAAAAAACCATGAGAATAGCCCAGACATTGTATGAAGGCGTTGATGCCGGTCCGTTCGGAAGGGTTGGTTTAATTACCTACATGAGGACTGATTCTGTGAGGATTGCGGATGAAGCAATTGGCATGGCGAGGCAATTTATAGAGGAAAAGTTTGGTAGAGATTACCTCCCGGAAAATCCAAGGATTTACAAAAACAAAGAATCGGCGCAGGATGCCCATGAGGCGATTAGACCGACGGATGTAAAAATATCACCTTCATCAATAAAAGATTATATTTCAAAGGATGAGTGTAAACTTTACGAGATTATATGGAGGAGATTTCTTGCATGCCAGATGAATCCAGCATTATATGAGAGCGTAACAGCGGAATTGATTTGTGGAAACTGGACCTTTAAGGCGTCGGGCTCAAGGCTCCTATTTGACGGATTTAAAAGGGTTTATGATGATAAAGAAGAAGGGGAAGAAGAGGACGTTCTTCCACCTCTTCAGGAAGGAGAGATTTTAAAGCCCCTGGATATCAAGCTTGAACAACACTGGACGAAACCTCCTCCGAGATATAATGAAAGCAGTCTAATAAAGGAACTGGAGGAGAAAGGAATAGGGAGACCGTCAACATACGCCACAATTATTTCCACATTGAAAAAAAGGGGATATGTTAAGGTTCAGGATGGAAGGTTCTATCCCACTACCCTCGGAAATGTTGTATGTGAACTTCTACTCCAGCACTTCACAGATATAATGGATACAGGTTTTACCGCAAAGATGGAGAGGGAACTTGACCTTGTAGAAAGAGGGGAGGAGGAATGGAGGCGCACAGTTTCTAACTTTTATTCTCTTCTCAAGGGATATCTTGAAAAGGCAGAAAAAGAGATAGAGGTATTGAAAGGTAAGGGTATAAAAACTGACCTGAAGTGCCCATTGTGCGGAGGAGATGTGGTGATAAAAATCGGTAAAAACGGAGAATTCATAGCCTGCAGGAATTATCCACAGTGCAGTTTTACATCAAACTTCAAAAGGGAAACGGATGGAAAAATAGTCCTCCTTTCTGGTGAAAAAATAGATGGAAAATGTCCTCAATGTGGTTCACCTCTTCTGGTAAAGTGGACGAAAAGGGGGCAGAGGTTTATTGCCTGTTCTTCATATCCATCATGTAAATGGACTTCACCATATAAGACCGGAGAGAAGTGCCCTTCCTGTGGAGCGGACCTTGTGGAAAGAATTTCAAAAAGGGGGAAAATTTTTACAGGATGTGAGAGGTATCCGGAGTGCAAGTTCATCAAAAAATCTTCAAAATAGAAGAAAGGGATAAAGAGACTTTTGCGAGATGTGGTTACCTTCTCCTTCCCCACGGAGAAATTGAGACACCCGCTTTTATGCCGGTCGGAAGTCTCGGGACAATAAAGGGAATTACTCCTGAGGAACTTAAGAAAACCGGAGCAGAAGTTCTCATATCAAATACCTATCATCTTTACATTAGAGGAATGGTAAAAACCATAAAGGAAATGGGTGGACTGAACAGGTTCACAGGATGGAAGGGACCATTTTTTACAGATAGCGGGGGATTTCAGATATACAGTCTGACAAGGCTCAGGAGGGTTACAGATGATGGTATAGAATTTCATTCTCACATAGATGGTAGCAGGCACTTCTTCACTCCCGAACTTTCTATTGAGATACAAAAGGACCTCATGCCCGATGTAGGAATGGCTCTTGATGACCTGCAACCTTCTTATGCAAGCTTTGAAGAGGTTGAGAAATCAACCAGGAGAACCTCTTTATGGGCTGAAAGGTGTAAGAGGGTCTGGAAAGGCGAAATATTCTCCCTCTGGGGAATAGTGCAGGGGGGTATCTATCCGGAATTAAGGAAGAGAAGCGCGGAAGAGATAAAATCCATAGGCTTTGATGGTTACGCGATAGGAGGACTCAGCGTTGGCGAACCATTGAAAACAAGATTTGAAGTGCTAAAGTTCACTGCAGAACTCCTGCCCGATGAAAGCCCGAGGTATTTAATGGGAATTGGAAAGCCCCAGGAAATTGTCATGGCTGTTTCAATGGGGATTGACATCTTTGACTGTGTGATACCGACGAGGAATGCGAGAAATGGGACGCTTTATACATCTCAAGGCAAGATATTGATAAAGAGCGCAATCTACGAAAAGGATCCATCACCCATTGACCCAAAATGTAGATGCTACGCCTGCAGAAATTTTTCAAAATCCTTCATGAGGTATCTTTTCCACAACAATGAACTCCTTTCAATGAGGCTCAACACCATTCATAACCTGCATTTTTATTTTTCCTTGATGAAAGAAATTAGAAAGGCTATTGTTAAAAAGAGATACGGTGAATTCATGAAGAGATTTTTTGAGATATATCCCTTTGAGGAGGAAAAAGATGAAGGAAACGATTCTGATTAACATCATAGGGCAGTCACAGCCCACAGCGGGATTTGGTCAGCTACTTATTCCACTTGTTTTCTTCTTCTTAATTTTTTATTTTTTACTTATAAGACCTCAACAGAAGAGAATGAAGGCGCACAGGGAATTTTTGAACAAACTGAAAAAAGGCGATGAGGTAATGACATCTTCAGGAATTTACGGAAAGGTAATAGGTATCTCCGACAGGACAGTTCTTCTTGAAATAGATAAGGATGTGAAGATCAAAATTGACAAATCCTATATTCAGGGATACTGGGTAGAAGAGAAAAAGGAGGATAAAAAGTGAAGGGAATAAACTGGAAATTCTGGCTTGTGATAGCTTCAGTAATCATAGGAATATACCTCGCTCTTCCAAGCTTCATCGGTGAGATACCACCGGAGATAAAATTCCTTTTTCTTAAAAAAAGGGTGAGGCTTGGACTCGACCTGAAAGGGGGAACGCATTTCGTTATTCAGGTTCAGTCGGATAAAGTCCTTAAGGAAGTGCTGGAAAGATTTGGAAAGTCCATATCTTCAAAGCTTGAAGAGGAAAAAATAGGGGTGAAAGAGGTAAAGGTTTCTGAAGATGTTCTGGAAATAAGTGTCCCTGCGGGTTCGGATGTTGATGTTATATCGGATATAGCAAGACAGGTTCATCCCCTTTTAAAAATCTCTTCCACTTCCGTTTCCGATGAGACCCTGAAAATTTCCTTTGAACTGCCACCTTCTGAGAAAACGGATATAAAGACGAAGGCTCTGGAGCAGGCTCTTGAGACGATAAGAAATCGTATTGACCAGTTCGGGGTTGTGGAGCCTACAGTTGTAAAATATGGTGGGGATATGATTGTAGTTCAACTTCCTGGAATAAAGGATACGGAGAGGGCAAAGTCTTTGATAAAAAGGACTGGTCTTCTTGAGTTCAAGCTTGTTGACGATGGAAACAACTTCATTGAGACCCTCGCAGATAAACTTCCTGAAGGAATAACAATTCAGTATGAGGATGTTCAGGATGAAAAGGGAAGAATTATTCAAAGCGCATTTTTGAGGTCCGGAAGTCTTACAAAGCTTACAAAATTTATTGAATCAATAAGGGATGAAATCCCCCAGGGCGATGAAATTCTCATTGAAGAGATATATCATCCTGAAACAGGAACGAGAACCTACCGGACGTACCTTTTGAAGGCAGAAACCCTTTTAAAAGGAGATACGATAGATGATGCGAGGGTAAGATTTGATACTCAGTTCGGTCAGCCCTATGTGGCTCTTTCTTTCAATTCCATTGGGGCAAAGATATTTGAAGAAATAACAGGAAAGAATGTAGGCAGGAGACTCGCAATAATTCTTGATGGAAGGGTTAAGTCAGCACCGAGGATAAAAACGAAAATATCAGGAGGAAAGGCAATAATTGAAGGGCGTTTTACTTCTGAAGAAGCCCATGACCTTGCAATCACACTGAGGGCAGGAAGCCTTCCAGCGCCCATTGAGATAGCAGAGGAGAGGACCGTTGGTCCATCTTTAGGGGCAGATTCAATAAGGAAGGGTATGATGGCTACAATTATTGGTGGGGTTCTCATTATTATTTTCATGGCAATTTACTATAAACTTTCCGGATTAATTGCAGACCTCGCATTAATTCTGAATCTTATTTTCATCATCGCAATAATGAGCCTCTTTGAGGCAACTCTTACTCTTCCTGGGATAGCAGGTCTTGTGCTTACCCTCGGAATGGCGGTGGATGCAAATGTTCTTATAATAGAGAGGATAAGGGAGGAGCTGAGAAGCGGGAAAACAATAAGAGCAGCATTTGAGGCAGGTTATGATAGGGCATTCTCTGCGATATTTGACTCCAATGTTACAACTGTCGTCTCTGCCGCAATACTTTTCCAGTTCGGCACAGGTCCGATAAAGGGCTTCGCAGTGACCCTTACAGTCGGAATAATTGTTAGTTTCTTCACTGCAGTTTTTGTAACCCATGTGATAAGTGAATACCTCCTCACAAAGGCTGGATTAAAGGAGATTAGCGTATGAAGATAATTCAACTCATCCCCCCGGATGTAAATATAAAATGGGTAGACAAATTTCCTTATTTTCTTGGCGTATCCATTCTTTTGATTCTAATTTCACTTTTTTCACTGGGAATAAAGGGGCTGAAATACGGACTGGATTTCAGCGGAGGAGCCCTTATTCAGGTAAAAACAGAAAAGGAAATAGAAATTTCAGATGTCAGAAAGGCGCTGAAGAATGTGGGTTTTCCCCTCAACATACAGAACTTTGAGGGAAAGGGAGAGTTCATCATAAAATCAGAAGTTCCTCAGGAAAAACTTGAGGATTTCAAGAGAGAAATAATGGATAGTTTGGATAAAGCTTTCGGAGGCGGTTCATTTGAAATAAGAAGGGTTGAGATGGTTGGTCCTAAAGTAGGAAGGGATTTGAGAAGAAAGGGAACGCTTTCGGTTATCTCTGCAATTATTGCAATGCTTATCTACATCACTTTAAGGTTTGAATTCAGATTTGGAATTGGTGCCATTATTGCCCTCATCCATGACGTTATTATATCTCTGGGAGCCATATCCATTTTTAATATCTCAGTGGATTTAGTTATTCTTGCAGCCCTTCTTACCATCGCAGGATATTCTGTGAATGACACAATTATTATATGCGATAGAATCCGGGAGATGAGGAGAAAGGAAAAGGGTAAACCCGAGAGGGAGATAATAAACTCTGCTATAAACAGAACACTTTCAAGAACCATCCTCACAGTGGGAACGACTCTCCTCGCGGTTATAGCCCTTCTCATATTCGGTGGTGGTGTGATTCATGATTTTGCCTTTGTTCTTCTTGTAGGTTTTATATCAGGGACCTATTCATCTATTTCAATAGCAGTTCCCTTCGCCTTTTACATATTTGGTGAAAAGGAGATGAAGAAGAAGCGTTGAAGAGGAAAGAGCTTTTCAGAGGAAGGTTAAAAGAGGGGCAGGATAAAGATATTTCTTCATACCTTTCATCTCTTAGGGAGGACAAAGACCTTTTTGATATTGAGTTAGATGTCCTTTCCGCCCATGCCCTCACCCTTGAGAGGGCTGGCGTTATTGATGCTTCAACCCTGAGAGCAATTCTAAAAGCTCTTAACTCAGCAAGAACTGATAAGAAATTGAGGAAAAAAATTGAGATGTCTTTATTTGTGGATTCTCCTGAATTTTACGACATCCATCCGGCAATTGAAAACTATCTTATTAAAAAAATCGGAATGGATAAAGGGGGATATATAAATCTCGGTAAAAGCAGAAATGACCACATTGTTGCTGATATCAGGATTTTTATGAGGGAAAAATTTTTATCCTTTTATTTCCTTTCCCTCTCTCTTTTAAAAACCATTCTCAAAAAGGCCAAGGAAAATTTCAAGACCCCATTTATAGCCTTCACCCATTCTCAGCCAGCCCAGATAACCACTTTTGGATATTTCCTCCTTTCCCACGCCTATCCCATAATAAGAGCTCTTGAAAGTGGACCCCTTTTCTTTGACCAGTTAAACCTTTCACCGATGGGAGCATGTGCGGTTGCAGGAACAGGAGTTCCCCTTGAAAGGGAATGGACCGCAAGGCTTCTTGGATTTAATGGAATTATAAAAAATGCAATTGATGCGGTCTCTTCAAGGGATTTCTTCCTTTTCTCCTCTTTCCCAATGCTTGAGGTAATGCTCTCTCTATCACGCCTCGCCTCGGACATCATTTATCTTTCCTCAATGGGATACGGACTTATTGAACTCCCTGATAGCCTTACAGACACAAGTTCTGCAATGCCCCAGAAAAAGAATGCCTCCCCGATGGAACTCCTCAGAGCAAGAACAGATGAAGCAATTTCAATCTTTGCATGTATGGGAAACATAATAGCAGGAAGAATTTCTGGATACAATCAGGATTTTCAGGAATTAAAGGTTCTGTGGTGGAGGTTTTCAGAGCTGGTTCTATCCTCCATTCCGGTTGCTGAAAAGTATATCTCTTCTATGAGTATAAATTTAGAAAAGGTAAAAAGGGAAATTTATCAATACTTCGTTCAGGCAATTGACCTCGCTGAGGTTTTATCTCTTAAATACAAAATCCCATTCAGACTATCTCACAGAATAACAGGGGTTCTTGTTATGAATTTGATAAAGGAAGGAAAGGATTTCGCAGATATTAAAAAGGAGGATATAGAATCTGCTGTAAAGGAGGTTTCTGGGCAGAAGATAGATTTTGAGGATATGGACATATTTGACATTGAAAAAAACCTGAAAATAAAGGAAAGGTTTTATTCCGAAAAAATTTTTGTATCAGAATTGAAAGAGCTTTTGAAAAGGGTGAGAAAGCTTGAAAGAGAAATTTTGAAAAGGAAAAGGCATATAGAAACTGCTCAATACAACTTGAAAAATATGCAAAAAGCTGGAAAATGAGCCTCCTTACTTTGATTATACCGGTTTATAATGAGAGAAGGACAATCTCAGAGATCATTGAAAAGGTAAAACCCCTTGCCATCAAGAACAACTGGGAGGTGATTGTTGTTGACGATGGCTCAAACGATGGAACTTATGAATTCTTGAGAGACTACAAAGATAAGTTTTTCAAACTTTTGAGGCACGAAAGAAACATGGGGAAGGGAACGAGTATAAGGACAGGTATTGAGCATGCAAGTTCAAAATACACAATCATTCAGGATGCAGACCTTGAATACCTTCCTGAGGAGATAGAAATCCTTTTAAACTATGCAATTGATAAAAATGCAGATGCGGTTTATGGTTCAAGGTTTAAGGATTCAAAAAAGAAAGGTTCTTTTCTCTTTTATCTCGGGAACCTTTTTTTGACATTCATCACAAATATCCTTTTCCGCTCAAAAATCACAGATATGGAAACCTGCTACAAACTCGTCAGGACAGATGTCCTCAAAACGCTCAATTTAAAAAGCAAAAGGTTTGAGATAGAACCCGAAATAACTGCCAAACTTCTGAAAAGGGGGATAAAAATTCATGAACTTCCGATTTCCTACTTTCCGAGAAAAGCGGGTAAAAAGATAAAAGTCAGGGACGGAATATACGCTCTGAAAAAGCTAATAGAAGTAAAATTATTCGGTTAAATAATAAAAGGTGATTCCAGTTATTCCTCAGAGGTGAATATTTCTATACCCAGTTTCTTTGCAAACTCCCTGTCTTTTTCTTCTATAAAAACCGCAAGCATAGAAAGATGGGGTTTTACTCCTTCCTTTTTTTCATAAAGTAAACCAAGCCTGAAAAATGCTGCAATATCACCTTGAGATGGGGATGACTTTATCTCTATAAGTATGTGCTTTTCGTTCTTTATCGCTATATCTGCTTCAACCCAGCATGGTTCATTGTATACAATACCCTCCTCATCATAAACTCTCCATTTTTTAATCTCTTTTATATCAAGTTTTTTTTCTACAATTTCTATGAATGCCTTTCTGAACGCATCCTCAGCCATTACTCCCCATCTTCTCCCAACAGCAGAAACTGTCCTCTTGAGCCCTCCAAAGGATGTTTCAAGGTCAGAGGTGGTTTTTTGAAGTTGAGCCACAGCATACTGAAGCCCTGCAACCGCGCGCTGAAGTTCCATAACTGCTTTTTGAAGTTCCATTATGCAACGAGAGTGTTCTTTTATCGCTTCACCCTGTTCCTCAAGCCTTTTTTCAATTACTTCAAACCTTTTATCCATGGCTTCAAACCTTCTATCCATGGCTTCAAACCTTTTATCCATGGCTTCAAATCTTCTATTTATTTCTTCAAACCTTCTATTTATCTCCTCAAACCTTCTATTTATTTCTTCAAACCTTCTATCTGAACTCTCCCTCTGAAGGCGAAGTTCCTCAAGTATTTTTCCAATATCCTCCCTTGGAACAAATACATCAGAAAGCATATCCCTCAATTTTGCTTTGAGCGCGGGCTTCTTCTTTATAAGCTCGGGAAGCCTCTTCTCTATTATAGTAAGAATTTCCTCGTCCGATATATATCTTTCGGGACTTTCCCTTACTACAAATTCTTTCTCTCCCTTTTTCTTCTTCATATTATAATTTTAATCCACATAAATTTTAAAAACAACATTTCAAGTTCACGAACTTCGGAATGAAGAAAAGAATTCATCTTTATGAAATACTCAATCTCTTAGAACCTTCAAGCATCTCCAGCCCCTGAGAAAGGAAAAAATGAAAAAACAGTGCGATAAAATTTCCTATCTCCTGAATCTTATCCACTCGTCCTTATATATTCCCCAGATAGTTGGATAGAAGTTTTCCAGGTTTTCCTTCCAGACGATATAAATGTCCCGCCTTACGGTAGGTATTATTGGGATTTCCCTGTGTATTATCTCCTGAATTTTTCTGTAATAATAAGCCCTCTTTTTCCTGTCCAGTTCCTCTGCTCCTTTTTCAATTAGACGGTCTATTTCAGCTTCCCATTCTGTCGCAGGTTTTTTCTGCATCGGATTCCATAAATGAAGCTTGCCCGAAGACCTCAAAAAGTTTGCTCCATTGTGAGGTTCCATCGTTCCGGTGAGTCCTATCAAAACAACATCCCATTCAAAGTTTGAAAGAAGTTTTTCAACAAGCGTATTGAACTCAATGGGTTTGAAATTTACCTTTATGCCAATCCTCTTCATATCCTCAACAAATATAGTGCATATACTCTCCCTTTCCTTGTTTCCGGAGTTTGTAAAAAGGTCAAATTCCACCCTGTTCCCCTCAGAGTCTTCAATCCATCCATCATTATTTAAATCCTTGAAACCCATTGATAAAAGAATCTCCTTAGCCTTTTGAGGATTGAATTCATAATCAACCAAAGAACTGTTATAAAAATCCTTTTCCTCAGGACTTGCATAAGAAATCGCTGGCTCTCCAATTCCTCCAAGGGCAGCCCTTATCATGTGGTTTTTATCTATTGACATGGCAATCGCCATCCTGAACTCCCTTCTTGAAAACCATTTCAGTTTATAGGAATCTTTTTTCCCCTCATACCTTTTTGGATTTAGATTAAAGGCGAAGAATTCAACACCCGTTGAAACCCCGAGTTTCTTTATCTTTATCCCCATCTTATCCTCTTTTCTCTTTATCTCCGGTATCTCCTCTGTTCTCGGATAGTATATATCTATCTCACCGCTTCTGAACTTTATAAACTGCGTGTTCGTGTCAGAAACTATTAAGAGGAGGCGATTGGGAATATACGGAAGTCTTTCTCCCTTTTCATCTTTCAGGTAGTAATTTTGATTTTTTTCATACCTTATGAATTGACTTGGCACATACTCAACCATTTTATAGGGTCCTGAACCAATTATGCTTGATGGAGGCGTGTTTATGTTCCAGAAGGCTTCAAATTTTTTCTCTTCATAGGGCTTTTTCAATATGTGGGAGGGAAGGATTGAGAGCATTCCCACGCTTGCAAGGAATGGAGCAAACCTTTTTGGAAGGATGAATTCAAGGTTTCTTTCATCAATTACCCTCACCTCAACCCTTTTTCCATCAATTGTCAGGATGTCTTTTAGACTGGTTGATATATCTGGAGAGTATATAAGGTCAATTGTGAATTTTACATCATAGGCGGTCAAAGGTTTTCCATCGCTCCATAAAAGCCCTTCCCTCAATTTGAAATGCCACCTCAATCCATCCTCTGAAAAATCGTATGATTCCGCAAGCCCGGGTTCAAAATCAAGGGTATAATAGTTTCTCCTCAGAAGGCTTTCAAAGAGTGGACCAACTGCCTCCGTTGAGCTTGTTTCATCTGCCACAACTATGTTGAATGTCTTGGGGTCTGAAATTGTAGATGTCTTCAAAAAATCCTTTAGTTCTATTCCTCTAACTTTGCAGGAGAGGAAAAGACAACAAAATAGTAAAACTTTTCTCATTCCCTCACCTCAATATTGAAATCTGGCGGAATATCAATCGTCAGCATCTTTTCTACCTCCTCGTTGAACTTTGCATCCATTACCTTTATTTTTAACCTCCAGTCATCTCTCTCCATCTCAAAAGATGATGGAAACCTCACCCCTTCAAAAAATCGGTAAGATATAACTTTCACATCTTTTATACTTTCCCTCCTGTTCAGTGCGACTTCTAACAGCTCCTTTATTTTTATCCTCTCCCCATCAATTTCTATTTCCTCGCAGTTATTCTTGAGGTAAACTCCCCTCTTCTCTCCTACAAATAAAAACAGGCAGGACCCTTCTGAATAGAAATAGACAAATTCAGCCCTTCCAAAGGGTGAAAACAAATCCATCCTCATCCTTTTTCCATCCGTTATTATTGATATCTTTCCATCAAAAAATCCATCCCTTGATGAAAATTTTATCTCTCCAAAAAGATTGGCTGTTTTAATTTCTTTAATCGCAGGGGCACATAATAAAAAAAGAAAGAGACTATTTATTATGACTGCTCTCAAGGGCTTTCAGTTTTTCTTCAATTCTCTTTCTCTGTTTCTCCCTTAATTTTTTCGTAAGGGCAGTTGAGTATGCCTCCCTTGCCTTTTTCAAATTTCCCATCTTTAAATATATATCTCCAAGATGCTCCCATATCTCACCATCATCCGGAGATTTTTCAAGCGCCATGTGTATGTAATGAAGCGCCTTATTCAGTTCTCCCTTCTTGTAATAAAGAAATCCAACGCTATCTGTAATGTATCCCTCCTGACTTTTCTCATAAGCCTTTTTAATCATCCTTTCAGCCTCTTTTATGTCCATGTCGTATTCAAGGTATGTATATCCCAAAAAATTCAGCACATCCGGATTTTCCGGTTGGGTTTCCAGAAGTTTTTTTACAACCTCTATTGCTCCGTTCACATCACCTAATTCCTCAAGGACAGCACCATACAGGAGCCCCATCTCCACATCATCAGGATAATAGGTAAATCCTTCTTTAAGAACCTCTTTTGCCTCCTCAAGTCTGTAATCTTCCCTGTATCCTGAACCGAGGACGAGATAAACATCCTTCATTGCTTTTCCCCTTTTCCTCAGCTCCTCAAGAATCTGATATCCTTTTTCTTTTCCTTCCTCTGTTCCTCGCTCAAAATATATCCCGGCCATCTGAAACCTCGCCAGCTCATAAAGGGGGTCATCTGGCTGAAAACTTGAAAACTCCTCTATTGCCCTTTCATCATCTCCAAGCTGATTCAAACAATAGGCGTGATATAGAAGAGCCTTTTTGTTATCAGGAGAAACTGTTAAAACAAACTCAAATTCCCTCAATGCAGATTCCCAATCACCCATTTCAAAGTAAAGAAGTCCTAATTTCCATTTCACATCCAGTCCAGGAAAAATTTTCTCTACATCCTCCAGTTGCTTCACTGCCTCTTCATACTTTCCCTTTGAAATGTAAAGGTCAGCGAGGCGGTTTTTTATTTCCTTAATATCACCCTTTCCAAGGAAAGGAAAGGTTTCAAGGAGTTCGGAATAAAGTTCTATTGCCTTATCAATATCTGTCATAGAATAGAGCTGGGCAAGTTCAAACAATGCGGTTTTGAAATCTGGATTTATCTCTGAAGCCTTCTCATAGTATCTTTTCGCCTCTTCAATTTTTCCTTCCTGCACTGCTACTTTGGCAAGGTAGTAATAGCCGAGATAGGAAGATGGATTAACTATGACAAGTTCATTAAGATAATGCTTTGCCTTTGAAAGCTCTCCCCTGTAAAGATATATCGTTCCTGTGTAAAGAAGGGCTTTCTCGTTCTTCTCATCAATTGATAAAACCTTCTCAAGGTAGGTGAGAGCCTCATCATTTTTCCCTCTTGCTGATGCTATTTCAGCAGCAGATAGAAGGAGCTCGGTATTTTCAGGTTCGATTGACAGCGCTCTCTTGATAAGTGAATAGGTCTTCTCTATATCCCTTTTTCTCTCAAAGTATATTCCGGCGAGTTCAAGGATAGCCCTTGTGTTGAATGGTTCAAATCTCAGGAAATCCTCAAAAAACCTTATGGCAGAATCCACATCTCCTTCCATAAGAGCCCATCTTCCAGCGAGGTAATAATAATACCTGTTTCTTGGCTCAACGGGCTGGGATTCTTCCTTTCCCTTTAACTGCCTTATAAGGGCACAGGAACTAAAAAGGAGAATCAAACAACATAGAATGACTTTCTTCATAAAAACAAGTTTAATCCTTTTTATTTTAAAAAACAACTTCTGGAAATGGGATTCTAAATTTTACCCCCTTCCCTTTTTATTTCTCCACAAAATTCTTTGAGTTTTTGTATGCCCTCTTTCATCTTTGGAATTGAAATTGTGTATGAAAGCCTGACAAATCCTTCACCCCTTGAACCAAAATCTATTCCTGGAGCGACGGCAACTTTTGTCTTTTTCAAGCATTCTACTGCAAATTTGAAGGATTTCATCTTTAAATTCTTTATGTTCAGCATAAAGTAAAAAGCTCCTCTCGGAATGAATTTCACCGGAAAACCATTCTTTTTCAATTCCAAAACAAGGAAGTCCCTCCTTTTTCTAAACGCCTCCCTCATCCTTTCCACATCTTTCCACCCATTTTTTAAGGCATATATTCCTGCTTTCTGGACAAAGGCATTTGCGGAAATAAAAAAGTTTTGCTGTAGTTTTTGAATATCCCTGTAAAACTTCCTCGGAAATATAGCATATCCCAGCCTCCATCCCGTCATGGAAAAAGCCTTTGAGAACCCATTTATTACAAAACTCCTGTTCGTCAATTGCCTCATGGAAATCTCTTCACCTTCGTATGTGAGTCCATGATATATTTCATCGGAAATTACAAAAAGTCCCGAATCTGCAATCTCTTCCATAACCTCCCTTTCAATAACAGCTCCTGTAGGATTGGCGGGAGAGTTTATAACTATCGCCTTTGCACCTCTGCTGAGTTTTTTGAACCTTTTTATATCTATCTGATAGTTTTCCTCCTCAGAAAGTGGAATAAAAACCGGTATACCTCCAAAAAATCTGATGAAGTTCGGATAACAGGGATAATGAGGATTTGTAAGGAGGATTTTATCTCCTTTTTCAATCAGGAGAGCGAATACGAGAAACATTGCAGGAGAAGACCCCTGAGTTACAACTATCTCTTCAGGCTCAATTGAGATTCCATATCTCCTTTTATAAAAATTGCCAATTTCTTCCCTTAGTTCAAAGGAACCCATACTGTGCGTATATTTTACCTCCCCGCTCTTCAAAGCCTTTATCGCATAATTTTTTATAGAGGAAGGTGTATCAAAATCGGGTTCGCCAACCTCCATGTGAATAATTTTTTCTCCCCTTCTCTCCATCTCCTTGGCGAGTTCAAGGATGTCCATCACCATAAATGATTTTATCATCTTAAGGTCCATGCCATTATTTTAGCATTCCTTGCTCAAGCTTCAATTTTAGTGGTATAAATTCTGGGTAAGTGATATTATAGAAGCATGTTCAACCTTGAAGAGGAAATAAAGAAATTAAAGGCTGAGATGGAGAGGCTCAAGTTTGAATACAACCAGTTCTTTGCTGGCAACAGGAAATTGCCTCCATACAAAGAGAGAGCAGATTTTGAAAAAAAACTTAAAGAACTCTCAAAAAGAAAATTTCTCACCCATGGACCAAAATATATGGTGGAAACCCTTATTGCCTCATACAATTCTTATGCCTCCCTGTGGGAAAAAATAATGAAGGAAATAGAAGAAGGAAGATATGTAAGGGGAAAGGGATGGGTTGGGAAAAATGAAATATTGAAGGAAAAAATCCCCGAGACCGACAGGGAACCTGTAAAAGAGGAAAAAAAGGTAGAAGAGGAGCATCTGTCAAAAATATATGAAGAATACTGCGAACTGAAAAACACACTTGAAGGGAGAGTCACCATTGACAGAGAAAAATTTATCAGGCAACTTAAGGAAACTGAAAAGAAGTTGAAGATGGAGAAGGGTTGTAAGAAAGTTGAGTTCAGAGTTGTGGTGGAAGATGGAAAGGCTAAAATAAAGGCAATTCCAGTTAAAGAATGAAGATAGACCACATAGGAATAGCAGTTTCAAACCTCAAAGAAATAGAAGATTTCGTCAAAAAGGTTTTCGGGAAAGAGTTTGAGTGCGTTGAGGAAGTCCCTTCTCAAAAGGTCAGGGTGGGATTTATCAATCTTGAAAATTTAAGAATAGAGTTCATAGAACCTGTCTCGGATGATTCACCAGTTAAAAGGTTTATTGATAAAAAGGGAGAAGGCATTCATCATATTTGTCTGGAGACAAAGAATATAGAGGAGACAATAAGGGTTTTAAAAGAAAAAGGGATTAAACTTGTGGATGAAAAACCCAGGGAAGGTAGCGGGGGTTCGTTAGTCGCATTTTTGTATCCCTCTCACGGGCTCCTTTTAGAGTTGAAAGAGAAGAAATAATTAGTAAATTTTTAAAGAAGCCGGGGTGGCGGAATGGTAGACGCGGAGGCCTCAAAAGTCTCTGGGGGTCATCTCCGTGGGGGTTCAAATCCCCCCTCCGGCAAAATAGCTGAAGAAATCTATTATTCAGCAATTAAAGCAGTTGACCCATATAACGCAGTAGTTTCTCAGAAGGAAAAGATACAGAAGACATACGAGGAGGGAAACTTTAACAGAGTTCTTGTAATAGGTTTTGGAAAGGCTTCTCCCTCAATGGTAAAGGCGGTAGAAGATAATTTTTCAAACCTTATCACAGAAGGTATAGCAATCACAAAATATGGGCATATAAAAAGAAATTTGAAATCACCTATTAAAGTGTATGAAGCAGGACATCCCCTTCCAGATGAAAACGGTTTAAAAGCAACAGAAAAAATTATAAATTTGCTTTCCTCAACAGATGAAAAAACAATGGTTCTGTGTCTGGTCTCAGGTGGAGGTTCCTCTCTTCTTGTAGCCCCATTAGATGAAATTGACCTTGAGAGTAAAAAAGAAATTAATTCACTCCTTCTTAGATCAGGAGCAGAAATAGAAGAAATAAACATCGTCAGGAAACACCTTTCAAAGGTAAAAGGTGGTAGGCTCGCAGAACTTGCATATCCGGCAAGGGTTTTATCCTTAATTATTTCGGATGTTATAGGAGACAGAATTGATGTGATTGCCTCGGGTTCAACTGCTCCTGACCCTTCCACCTATGAGGATGCAATTGAAGTATTGAAAAAATACAATCTGTTAAAGAGAATCCCGCAGAACATAAAAGAAGTGCTGGAAAAGGGAAGGAAAGGCTTGATTCCTGAAACTCCCAAAAGGGAAAACAATATCTTTGAAAAAGTTGAAAACATTATTGTCGGGAGTAATAGAATTGCCCTTCTTTCAGCAAAGAAGAAGGCAGAGGAGATGGGCTTTGAAACTGAAATCCTGACATTTGAACTCAAAGGTGAGGCAAGAATGGCAGGAAAGTGGCTTGCTGAAAAAGCCATTCATTTTTTGAACTCAAAGGGAAAAGGCAGAAAAATTTGCCTCCTTTCCGGCGGTGAGGCAACAGTGAATGTGGCAGGAGATGGAATGGGAGGAAGAAATATGGAACTTGCTCTCTCATTTGCGATTGAAATAGAAGGAAAAAGCAGAATTACCCTCCTTTCCGCAGGAACAGATGGAACCGATGGTCCAACTGATAGTGCAGGCGCAATTGTTGATGGAGAAACTGTGATAAAAGCAAGAAAGATGGGGATAAATCCTGAGGACTTTTTAAAGAACAATGATTCTTATAACTTTTTTAAAAAAGTGTCCGGACTTTTTATAACCGGTCCCACGGGGACAAATGTAATGGACATTCAGGTGGTCCTCTTAGAATAAATTCTTTCCAGCAATTCAGCCATCTTTGCAGTCTGGGACCTTCTTGAATATTTTTTTATTTTTTCCCTGTCATGAACGAAAGGAAAGGCTTTTTCTTTAAGGGTGATAATTTTTTTAAAAAAGTCCTTTAAATCCTCTTCATTATCAAGAAGAATTCCGGCATTCGTCTCCATTAAAATCCTTTCGACTGCCCCCCCTTTTGAACCAACTGCAAGAATTGGTCTTCCCGCAGCGAGATATTCAAAAATTTTTCCTGTAGCAACTCCCTTCATGCTCTCTTCAGGAGAATCAAGGATAAGAAGGACATCGGCAGATTTCTGAACCCTTCTGCACTCTTCATGGGGAAGAAAGGGATGTAATTTAACGAATTCCCTGAGGTCGAATTTTTCAATAAGTTCTGGAATTTTTCCATAAATGTATGAATAGAAATCAACCGACAGCTCATCAGGTGAAATTTTTGTATCTTTGATGCTCTCTTTCAGGGCTCTGAAGAAAAAATCCATATCCCTTTTTCCGGGATATATGTTACCCGTGTAAACGATGTGAAACTTCTCATCCCTCTTTTCAACCTCAAACTCATAATCCTCATCATCAAAACCGTTTGTAATAACATAAACATCCTTTCTGTGAATCATTCTTAAGTATTCAGCAAGTTCCTCCGCTACAGTGGTAATTGCGCTAACCCTTTTCATGAAAAATTTTTCTATTCCCCTTTCAATTGAATCAATTACTAAATTCCTTTTGAAAAAATAGTTGTTGCTCCAGAGGTCCCTGTAGTCTGCAATCCAGGGTATTCCAGATTTTTTTGAAAGCACATAGGCAATTATATGGGAGGACACAGGACCACCACAACTTATGATTACATCCGGCTTTTCATTCTTTATTATTTCTATTCCCTTCCTCACCGCTGGAAAAATCCAGAAGAAGGTTCTGTCAGGAAGACGAACAAACCCTGCCTCAAAGGGAGATTTAAGAAGTTTCACAAATTTTCGGACAATGTTGCTTTTTACACTCTTTTCAACGCTCCCCCCAGAACTTCCTGTCAGCGTCTTTTTGAACGGAGAAAATACATCAAACCACCCTGTTCTGAAAATCTTCCCACACTTCATTTCAACTGGAAGGGTCTTTCTCAATCCTGGAATTTCATCTACTGTAAGAACCAGTGGCTCCCAGCCAAATTCAGGAAGAAACTTCGCAAACTTACCCGGTCTTAAAGAGGCTATGCCCTCAAAGGGAGGAAAATAGAAAGTTACAAAAAGGCATTTCCTCATTTAAAAAATTTTATAATCCCCTTCCATCTTCTGTCAATTCTGTAGACACACACGGACATTGTTACCAGGGGGAGGGGGGTTGGAAATTTGAGTTAGAAGGGATAAAATTGGATAAAGAGGTTGCCTTTTTTGTGATAGAGAGTGCGTTGAGGTCAATGGGAATAAG
>Ga0272445_1000706_pt1 | contig 29587 bp, 24 predicted proteins | sample YNPCB0031_FD_194404 | JGI IMG/M metagenome (GOLD analysis project Ga0272445, IMG submission 194404) | Hot spring sediment microbial communities from Yellowstone National Park, WY, United States - YNP-CB-003-1 | ecosystem: Environmental > Aquatic > Thermal springs > Hot (42-90C) > Sediment... | reverse complement strand
AGCAATAGGTTATGGAGCAGCCCCAAAAGCAGCTCCAGGAGCAGTAACAACAATAACAAAAACAGAAACAATAACAAAAACAGCCCCTGGAGCACCTGCTGAAGGAAGAAAAGTTTCTATTTATACATACTTTGAGGCCTATGAGCAAGAGGGTTATATGCCTCTATTAGTTGATATGACCGGTTTAGACATAAGTACATGGACTGAATCCACCGGTACTGTTATGGCTCGTATAATAAGCGAAAAAGCAGCTCCGGTAGCAGATATAGTATGGGGTCTATCTGATTGGGCTCTTGAAACTTTAAAAGAAGAAAAAGCTATTGTAAAACCTGATACTCCTCCAGTTAATGCTGATAAAATAGATCCTAAACTTACGGATCCTGAAGGCGTCTGGTTTGGTTTAGGATATTGGACTGCGCCAATGGGTGTTTTCCATAAAGATAGAGCTAAAGCTAAAGGTTTAACTATGCCTAAAAGCTATTGGGATTTAACTGATCCAAAATGGAAAGGCGAAATAGTAATGCCAAATCCAAAAACATCAGGAACAGCCACAATGTTCCTTACTGGTATTATGCTTCTTTTCGGTGAGGATAAGGGATGGGAATTCTTTGATAAGCTTGTACCAAATTGCGCACAAATAACTCCAAGCGGTTCAGCACCTGGAAAACTTGCGCAAACAGGAGAATGCACCTTAGGTCTTACCTTTGATTATCAAACAGTAAAAAGCAAGGAAGCAGGTTACCCTGTAGAAATTTGGGTTCCTGAAGAAGGTGTAGCAGTTAATATTCATGGAGCAGCTATAATTAATGGCGCCAAAAGACCTGGAAATGCTTGGAGAGTACTTCAAGCCGCTATATCAAAACCAATGATGTATGAATATTATAGAAGCGGTTCATGGCTTAAAGTTTCTAGAACAGATTTTGAATTTCCAGAAACTCTTGCTGCAGCTCATCCTGTATGGAAATGGCTTATAGAAAATCATAAACTTATACCAAATTATGACTTTAAATGGGTTGCAAAAAACCGAGATAGGCTTTTAGAAGAATGGACAAAACGCTACGGTGTCTAAAACTCCCTTCTATTTTTTTTAACGATATAAAGACAAAAAGCCTATATATTTATATATAGGCTTAAAGAAATCTATTTTAGATTTAGAAATAGCAGGAAGTGTAGATTATGCCGCATGTACGCTTAAAAAATGTTGTAAAATGTTTTGATAAAATGGTTGCTGTGGACCATATATCCTTTGATGTTGAACGCGGTGACTTCTTTACATTGCTTGGTCCAAGCGGCTGCGGAAAAACCACCACTTTAAGAATGATCTCTGGTTTTTATGAACCTGATGAAGGTGAAATCTATATAGGTAATAAACTTGTTAACCATGTTCCACCTGAAAAAAGAAATTGCGGTTTCGTTTTTCAAAGCTATGCTCTTTTCCCGCATATGACAGTATTTGATAATGTGGCCTATGGATTAAAAATTCGTAAAGTTCCTAAGGATGAAATTAAAAAGAAAGTTTCAGAAGCTTTAGCTAAAGTTGGTCTTATAGGTTATGAATCTAGAAGACCTGATCAGCTTAGTGGTGGAGAACAGCAACGAGTTGCATTAGCAAGAGTTTTAGTTATTAATCCCGATGTTCTTCTTCTTGATGAACCCTTAAGCAATTTAGATGCTAAGCTTAGAGTTTATATGAGAAGCGAATTAAGAAAAATTCAACGTTCTTTAGGTATAACTACTATTTACGTAACTCATGATCAAGCTGAAGCTTTAAGCATGTCAACTAAAATAGCTGTAATGAATAAAGGTAAAATAGAGCAAATAGGAAGCCCCATAGAAATCTATGGAAAACCGAAAACAAAATTTGTAGCTGATTTTATGGGTTTATCAAATATATTTCCAGCTAAAATTCTTCAATCATCTAATGATCTTAAGCTTATAGAAACTGAATTTGGAACATTCAACGTGAGATCTGCTGAGGAATATTCAGAGGGAGATTCAATCTATTTGCTTATACGACCTGAAGCTATAGATGTAGAAAAAAGCGAGTTTAATGAACCATTAAAAAGAAATGAGCTTTATGGAAAAATTATTGAATCAAGCTTTGTAGGTGGAGTAGCTAAATATGTAATTGATATTGAAAACAACTTAACTCTAACAGTTAACATGCAAGATCCCTTATCAAAAGGTATTATTGGTGAAGGCATTAAAGTTAAAGTTAAAATTCCTGAAACAGGTTTTGTTATTTTAAAACCATAAAACTTTTTTAAGGCATTTTTATTATGAAAGTTTTAGTGTTAGGTGGAGCAGGAGCCATATGTTCAGAGGCAACTAAAGACCTTAGCCTCACCAGTAATTTTTCTGAAATAGCAATTGGAGAAATAGATATCAAAAAGGCTAAAGCGTTAGCTGCAGAACTAAATGATAGTAGAGTATCAATTGTTGAAATAAACGTAGAAAACACGGAAAAATTAATAAATTTAATGAAAGATTTTGATATAATAGTTAATGGTTTACCATTTAAATATGATGAAAAAGTAACTGAGGCTGCTATAGTAGCTAAAGTAAATGGGTTAGATGTAAGTGGATTACAAGATTTAGAAAAACATAATGAAGAAGCTAAAAAAGCAGGGATAATCTATATTCCTGGAGTTGGAGCTACCCCAGGAGTTACAAATCTTCTTGCTAAATATGCGGCTAATAACCTGGATGAAGTTTATGAAATTCAAATATCGCATGCAGCATATAGAAGTTTAGCTCCATCACCAGGCCTTTTAGATACAACATTATGGGAATATGATCCAACAGTAAAAGATAGATGCTATTATGAAAATGGAAAATATATTTATGTACCTCCATTTTCTGGAGGAAAAATTGTTGAATTTCCAAAACCAATTGGGCCTCAAGAAACCTATTATATACCTCATCCTGAGCTTAAAACTCTGCCTAAATCAATAAAGGGAGTAAAGAAAATTGAGGTTAGAGGAACATGGCCTCCAAAAACAATGCGAATAATTAAAGCATTATATGATTTTGGCTTCTATAAAGATGATTTCATCAAAATAAAAGATTCCTTAATAAAAAGAAGAGATTTTCTATATTCCTATATTAGAGAATATTTAATGCAAGCTTCAGAAGCGAAAGAAACCGAAATATGGGGATACTCCCTAAATGTTGAAGTAACTGGTATAAAAAATAAACAGTTTATGAAATTTAAGTTTGTAACATCGCATCCACCAATGGATAAATGGGGTGGAAAATCCGCTTATGCTAAAAACGTTGGCATACCATTATCAATTGGAGCTCAAATGCTAGCTGAAATTATATATAAAGGAACTGACTTAAAGGGGGTTCTTCCACCAGAACAAGTATTTAACCCAGAACTTTTCTTTATTGAATTAGCTAAAAGAGGAATAATAGTTCATATGAAGATTGAAGGTGAATATGCATTTAAATTATGATTTACATAAAAAAATCTTTTATATTTGAACCTTACATAAGTAATGCAAAATAAATTTAATTTTAATAAAAACTTTGATGGATGCTATAGAAACCTAATAAAAATAAGTGGGGAAAAATAACATGAATTTTGTTAACTTCTTCGAGATTTTAAAACGTGCTTCTTCAGGTCCTTTAGTTTCTGAAAAAGAGTTTAATTTATTGGTTTCTAAAAAACTTAAAGAAGTTGTTAAGGAATATGATATTAAATTTGATGGTGAAACTTTAGTTCCTTCTGACGATAGTTTAGCAGATGATGTTTATAAAGCAGCTATAGAGTTTTATGCTGATGTAGGCACTTATTGCATGGATACAGAACGAATAATAAAATTTACAGAAGAAGAAATTAAAGAAGGTTTAAAAAATGCTCCTCACAAAGCCTTTTTTGGTGAAGGAAAAGAAGCAAAAGTTTTTACACCTAGAAAACCTGAAAGCAAAGATCCTCCATGGTGTCATGTAGGTGCTGGAATAGCTGTATCTAATGAAGAAATTCATTCTAAATTAGTTGAAGGTTACGCTAGCATTCCTGAAGCGGATTCTATAAGCGTTCCAGCATTAGCTTTTATAGAAGGCATTCCAATAAGGGAACCTCCACTAGAATTTTATGGAGCCTTAAAAATGTTAGCTTCAGCTAAAGAAGCTCTTAAAAGAGTTGGAAGACCAGGTTTACCAATTTTAAATCTTGTTTCTACAGCTGCCTCTCAAATAGCTGGAATAGCTGTTAGCGCAGCTCAATTTGGTTTAAAACCTTCTAACGGATGGTTAGTTCCTACGTATCCAGAATTAAAAATTGGAAATAACGAATTATGCAAAATAGCTTATTTGCTTAGTTGGGGTGCAAATGTTGGTGCTGAATACTCACCATTAATAGGCGGCTACTCTGGTGGTCCAGAAGGTACAGCAGTAGTATTCGTTGCTAACTGTATTCAAGGAATACTTGTTTTAAAATCAACCTATCAACTTGCTTGGATAACAAATGTTATTGATAGATGCTCAAGTACTAAAGATGCTATATGGGCGTTAGCTGTAAGCGGTCAAGCAATAAGCCGAAACATATCTTTCCCGCTTATTCAATTTCATTATCAAGCGGCAGGTCCAGCAACTAAAATGCTGCTTTATGAGGTTGCTGCTGGAATGATTGAAATAGTAGCCTCAGGTCAAGCTATAGAAACAGCGCATCCAGCTAGAGCTGTAGAAATAGATTATGTAACACCATTAGAAATGAAATTTTCTGTAGAAGTGGCTCATGCAGCAGCTGGAATGAAAAGAACCGCAGCAAATGAAATAGTTAAGGAATTATTGAAAAAATATGAAAATAACATTAAAAATGCTCCTAAAGGAAAGAAATATCAAGAATGCTTTGATTTAAAAACAAATAAACCCTGTGAAGAATATCTAAAAATCTATAATGAAGTTAAAAAAGAGCTTAAGGACATAGGAGTTCCGCTTGAATGACTTTTTATAAATTTACCATTTTTTACATTTTTTATGCAATATTTTATTTAACCCTTAACCAAAATTGTCTTCTTATATTAGGTAAAAGTGATAATTAAGCCAAATTAAATGTTAAAATTGGCTGTATTAAAACAAAAATTCCTTATATGATATATTAATAAAATCGATAAAAAATAAAATTTATATATCGCTATATCCAAACCATTTATGCAAGGTGTTTGCTCTATGAGTGAAGAGAAAAAAGAGGAAAAGGCTATTTCTAGGCGTAAGTATTTGGGTGCTGTTGCAGGTTTAGGTGTTGCAGCTGCTGTTGGTTGGGGTTTAGCAGGATATTTAGCCAGTAAACCAAAAGCACCAACAATAGAAAAAACAGTAACCATAACAAAAACAGCTACACCAACAGTTCCAGCCTATATGCTTGATAAAGGACCATTAAGCATATATACAGCGCTTGAAGAGGATGAAACTGCCTATTACCTAAAAAATGGTTTTTATGTAGATGTGCCCTATTTCTCGGATGCCAATGTTACTTGGTTAAGACAATCTACAGGAGAAATAGTTGCAAGAATTATTGCTGAAAAAGATAATCCTATGGCGGATGTTTTATGGGGTACTTCAGCAGATCAATTTACGCAATTAGTTGAAATGGGATTGATTGAACCTTATGTTTCTCCAGAAGCAAAGTATTATGATGAGAGATTTAAGGATCCTAATGGATATTGGGTTGCAGCTACCATGTGGGTTGACAACATATCTATTAATACTAAGGTATTTGAAGAGCAAAAACTTGGTGATCCACCGCAAACTTGGGAAGATCTTTTAGATCCAAAATGGAAAGGAAAAATTTTAGCTCCAAACCCAAACACTAGTGGAACAGGGTTTTCATGGTATGTTGGAATGGTTTCTCTTTTGGGTGAAGATGGCGCAATAAACTATTGTAAAAAACTTGATGAAAATGTGATAGAATGGACAAAATCTGGAGGCGCTACCTGCAGGCGTTTAGGAACAGGTGAAAACGCTATAAGCATTACAGGCACTTATATATCTTGGGTTTATATTAAGGAAGGCTATCCAATAAAGAATATTTTCCCACCGGAAGGTTGTCCATGGGCTGCTGAAGCAACCGGTTTAATTAAAGGAGCTAAAAATCCAAATATGGCAAAAGCATTTATAGATTGGGCATTAGGAAAACATGCGAATGAACTTTATAGAGAATTTAGAAAAGAAGATTGCTCAACAAGAAAGGATTTAGCGCCTTTACCAGGGCTTCCAAGGGATGCTGAGCAACCTCTTGTAAAAATGGATTTCTATTGGGCTGGAAAAAACAAAACAAGACTTTTAGATGCTCTTAACAATGCTATTCCAAGGCTTAAAGCTTGAAACTTCCATTTTTTTATTTTCTTTTATTTTGCATTTTATTCACTTAATACTTAATAATGGTGGCTTAATAAATGCTTAAAGCTTTTAGGCAGTATATAAAGGAACCAGTTGTAATGATATTAACAATATTCATGATTATATCCCTTTTAACATTTGTTGCATATCCTTTAGTTTCTATACTTCAAACAAGCTTTTTTGAAAATAATATGTTTTCCCTTCGTTATTATGCACAATTATTGACTGAAAAAGCTTTGCAAAAAATTGTTTTACAAAGCTTTATTGTTGCTGCAACTTCATCAACATTTTCTTTAATTATAGGGTTTTTATTAGCTTATGCTTTAGCTCGTACAGATATACCGGGAAAAGCTTTTTTAAGCATAGCTGCATTAATTCCTCTTGTGGCTCCACCATATATTGCAGCTTTATCAATGATTTTGCTATTTGGACCAAATGGGCTTTTCATTAAAACCAATATATATGGTTTTTGGGGGATAGTTTTAGCTCAAACTTTTTCTTGGCTTCCTGTAGCATTTTTAATGATTTATTCAACTTTTGTTTCTATACCTAAAAGCTTAGAGGATGCTGGAGCAACCTTAGGAGCTAGCGGATCGCGTGTTTTCCGTTCAATAACTATTCCATTAATGACACCTGCTTTAGCATCATCCTTTATAACGCTTTTTATGTTAAATATGGCGGATTTTGGTAATCCAATTATTATAGGTGGGGGTTACGGTGTTTTAGCTACAAGAATTTATATTGAAGTTGAGGGTCTTCAACGATTTGGAATGGCATCTGTTTTAGGAGTTTTATTATTAGCTATTGCTGTGCCAACTTATCTTCTTTCTAAATATGCTGCCCGAAAATCATATGCTATAATTACTGGAAAACCAACTAGAATTGAACCCAGACCTACGAAGCCAGTAATCCGATATACATTAGGGGCTTTTTCCTATGGAATAGTCGCATTTATTTTATTGATTTATGCAACGGTAATTTATGGAAGCTTTACTAAAATTTGGGGTTATGATTTTACACTTACATTAAAACATTATAATACTTTAACTATGGGAGGGATGGGCGTAGTTTGGAATAGTTTTAAAGTGGCTATTATGGCAGCAATTATAACAGGAATTTTAGGAACGTTAATTGCATGGCTGCTTGTAAAAAAGAATCCCCCATTAAAAAACTTTTTTGAATATTTAGCTTTAACTCCTTTAGCTATTCCAGGAACTGTTATAGGATTAGGTTATGTAATAGCCTTTAATAAACCTCCTTTATTATTAACTGGAACATTATGGATAATCATATTTTCTATAGTATTTAGAGAGCTTCCTGTAGCTATTTTATCGAACGAAGGTGTTTTAAAGCAGATTTCAACATCTCTTGAGGATGCTTCAGCAAGTTTAGGAGCTGGCACTTTAAGAACATTCACTAAAATAGTTCTTCCATTAGCTAGAAACGGTTTCTTCAGCGGATTTGTATATACTTTTATGCAGGGAATGATAACATTAAGTGCTGTAATATTTCTTTATACTGGAAGAACTATTCTAGCCTCTATATCTATAATAAGGCAGGCTGAAGCTGGTCGAATAGGATACGCCTGCGCTATCTCTACCGTATTAATTGCTACCGTTTTAGCTTCATTAATTGCATTTAGAATTTTAGCTGGAAAAAGAGGTTTAGAAATGTTTTCATTTGGAGTTAAATAAAATTTTAAGGTGAAAAAAGATTGGTTGAAGTATATGTAGAAAATATAACTAAAAAATTTGGCAATGTTATAGCCATAAATAATGTAACGCAAAAGTTTGCTGATAAAGCTTTAAGCAGCATAGTTGGTCCAAGCGGATGCGGAAAAACCACTCTCCTTAGAGTAATTGCAGGTCTTTACGATCCAGATGAAGGAAAAGTATATATTGGTGGTGAAGATGTAACTCTTAAACCTACATTTAAAAGAGAAGTTGGTTTAGTTTTTCAAGACTATGCTCTTTTCCCGCATATGACTGTTTATGAAAATATTGCTTATGGCTTAAAGATAAAAAAGCTTCCAAAACGAGAAATTGATAAAAAAGTTAAGGAAGCATTAGAATTTGTTAAGCTTCCAGGAATGGAAAAAAGATATCCTCATCAATTAAGTGGTGGTCAACAGCAAAGAGTGGCTTTAGCAAGAACTTTAGTTATAGAACCTAAAGTTCTGCTTTTAGATGAACCATTAAGCAATCTAGATGCTCAATTAAGGATTGCAGTTAGAGGAGAGCTTAAACAAATTCAAAAGCAATTAGGAATAACTACCATTTATGTAACTCATGATCAAATTGAAGCTATGAGCATATCAGATTATATTGCAATTATGAAAGATGGAAAAATAATTCAGGTTGGAACACCAATAGAAATATATAGAAGACCTAAAAATGAATTTGTAGCAAACTTTATAGGTCAATGCAACTTTTTAGATGGAAAAATTATCAATCTTGAAGATTCAAAAGCTATTATTGAAACTCCAGAAGGAGAAATAAAAGCTTTTATTCCAGATGAAAGCTTTAAAAATGGCGATTCTGTAACAGTGGTTTTAAGACCAGAATATATAGAATTAAAACCATTAAAAGAATCTGGAGATAAAAGCATGATTAAAGGTAAAGTTAGAGTATCTCTTTATCAAGGTGGAGTTACAAGGTTTACAGTTGATTTACCAACAGGAAAATCCTTAATTGTTGATTCCTCCGATCCATTGATTATAGAGAAAATTAAGGAAGGAGAACAAGTTTCTCTATCCTTTAAAGAAGAGTTAATTCATTTATTAAAGAAATAAAAAACCCTTTTATTAAACACTATATATATGTTTTTTGCTTATCTCTATTCTCTAAATTTTTAGGAAAATCTATATATGGGAAGATATTCTTTAAAAATTTAGGTAAAAATGGAAAATGTTAATTCATCCAAATCAAATTTAAAATTAAATGTTAAAATTGGTTGTATTAAAGCAAAAATTCCTAAAATAGGTAGAATCGATGCTAAAGGTGCTTTTTAATTGCCTGTTAGAATAAAATTTAAAACTGAAAAGAAATAATTTTATTAAGTTATAGCCTTAGCTAATAGCGGTTATGAAGCTGATACTCTGCAGCTTCTTATTCCAATAGGTTTAGCAAAGGAAATTGATTTATGGCTTCTCCCCGATTACAGCTATTTGAAACAATTTAATACAGCTGGCGACCCATTAAAAGTTTGGGTTATACCTAAAGCTGTTAAAACATGCGTTGCAGCTGAAGGCTCTTTATGCAATGAAATTGATGTAGATTTAGTTATTCTCCTTTTGTTGATGAACCTTTAATAAGCAATATGGCTAGTTGATAGTTTAGAAATAGCTGTGGAAAATTTTGCTAAAGGTTTTTGGAGGTTTAGATGGAAACCAAAAAAAGATTAGAGAAAGCGTTAAAACCTAAATTTAAACCCTAATTACACTACTAATTATACTATATAGTTTTTAACCTTTAAAAAGAAATTTAAGCCTTTTTTAGCTTTTATAGCATAATATAAACATGAAAATGTTATTTTCATATTATTTGCGCTAAAGCTATTTCCAATAAAGTTTAAAATGCTGTTTTTAAATTTAAAATATAAAAATAACTTATGTTATGTTAAAGTAAAGGGGAAAAAAGGAGGCAAAAAAGATTATAATGTTTTTAATAGGCGAAGCTCTTGTTGGTTCAGGTCCTGAAGTAGCCCATATAGATTTAATTATAGGGGATAAGGAAGGTGTTGTAGGACAGGCTTTTGCTACAGGCTTAGCCAGTTTATCAGCCGGTCATACACCTTTATTAGCTGTTATAAGGCCTAATTTACCACCTAAACCCTTTACATTGCTTGTTCCTAAAGTAACAATTAAAAATATGGAGCAAGCTGCTAAAGTTTTTGGTCCAGCTCAAGCAGCTGTAGCTAAAGCTGTAGCTGACGCCGTTGAAGAAGGAATAATACCAAAAGATAAAATTGATGAATGGGTTATTATATGCAGTGTTTTTATTCATCCTGAAGCTAAAGATCCAAGGCGTATATATCATTATAACTATAGCGCAACCAAATTAGCTCTTAAAAGGGCTTTAATGAATTATCCAAGCTTAGAGAAAATAATGTATGATAAAGATAGAGCAACTCATCCAATAATGGGCTTTAGAGTTCCAAGATTATGGATGCCTCCTTATCTTCAAATAGCTTTAGATATTCCTGATTTAGAAAAAACAAAATCTATTATAGCTGAGCTTCCTAAAAGCGATAGAATAATTCTTGAAGCTGGAACACCGCTTATAAAAAGATATGGTGCCAGAGTAATTCAAGAATTAAGAGAAATAGCCAAAGACGTTTTTATAATAGCTGATTTAAAAACGCTTGATGTAGGCCAAGTAGAAGTTGATTTAGCTTATGAAGAAACAGCTGATGCTGTTGTAGCTTCAGGTTTAGCTAGTGTAGAAACCTTAAACAAATTTATTTATGAAGCTAAAAGGCTTGGAATATACGCTGCAATCGATATGATGGATGTACCAAATCCACTAAAGCTTTTAGAACAGTTAAGCGATTTACCTGACATAGTTATTATCCATAGAGGAATTGATGAAGAAAAAATCAAAAAAACAAGATGGGAGTTAATTAAAGAGCTTAAAGAAAAATATAAGGATAAAAAAATGCTTATAGCTGTAGCTGGAGGAATAGAACCCTCAACAACTCCCTTAGCTTTAGAAGCAGGCGCAGACATAATAGTTGTAGGCAGATACATAACACAATCAAGAGATGTTAAAAAAGCAACCAGAGAATTCTTAGTTCATTTAGGTTTAGATATGGATGTATTTAGAATTCATGTAGAATAAAAATCTTCATTTATTCAATTTAAAACAAAACATTTTTACGTTTCCAAAATTTAATTAAATCTTGCTGCGTTAACTGTTTACTTTTAAGGATTAAATATACCTTAATTTTTCTTCTATTACCTTTATTTTTTGCAGCTTAAATTTAATATATGCCAATTCCTTGAATAAACTTAGGTGGAGATTTCACCTTATGAATGTAATGGAAAACTCTAAAAGCTTCTTTAGATGGAAATGGAAAATTTTAATAGCTTGGAACATTTTTTACATGTTTTATTATCTTGGTAGAGTTCATTATGGGCTTACGCTTCCATGGATAAAAGAAGATTTAAAACTTACAATTGTGGAAGCAAGTTTTATAGCTTCTGGAGGTTTTTGGGCTTATGCTTTAGGAAACCTTATTTTCGGTAGGTTAGGCGATAAATTAGGTTATAGAAAACTTTTGCTTTCAGCTTCAATCCTCACAGCTTTAATGAATTGGATAGCTAGCTTCGCTTATTCATTTAAAAGCCTTTTAATCCCCTTTATAATTAATGGTTTTATTCAAGCAATGGGTTATGCACCTGGAGAAGCTATGGTTGCGCAATGGTGGCGAAGAAAAGAATGGGGAACAACTGTTGGATTTACAGGCTTAAGCTCTTCCCTATCTGTTCTTTTCGTTTGGATTATAACAGGTTGGTTTGTTGTAAACTATGGTTGGAGAGCTGCCTGGCGTTACCCATTATTAATAACTTTAGCAACCGGAATTATGCTTTATTTTATTTCTAAAGATAAACCAAGCGATGCAGGATTTCAAAGCTATAACGATTTTAATGAAAATAATCAAGTTGTTAAAGGGAAAAGCCCTTACATTTATTTGCTTTTAAATTGGAAATTTATATTAATATGCTTTATCGGTATGCTGCTTTTTATTGGTCGATATGGATTAATAACTTGGATACCTTTATATTATGCTGAAAACGGAATAGATTTATCGCTTATCCCATTAACAACCATAGCTTTACCTATAGGGCAAGCTTTAGGCGCTGTTTCAGCCGGCTTCATTTCAGATAAAATCTTTAAATCTAACTATCATAAAACAATTTGTATATATTCTATTGCCAGCTGCTTAACTTTAATTAGTTTAGTTTTAACCCCAATTAAATCAAGCTTAACTTTTTCGATATTATTATTAGCTTTAGGAGGCTTTTTCACTCTTGGAGCTGCTGTATCTGCTTCTGTATTAGCTTTAAATATTGGTGGAAGAGAAATGGCTGGAACAACAGTTGGAGTTTTTGATTTCTTTTGTTATGTAGGTAGCGGTCTTCAAGGCTTAATTATAGGCTTTATACTTTATGCAACAAATTATAACTGGATAGAAACCTTTATAATTTTAGCTATATTAATTGCTTCTTCAGCAATTTTAATTTTTGTGGAAAAAGCTTTCAAAAATTCATCTTCATAATAAATGATTTTTTATGAATCAATTGTAGCTTTTTTAATTGCTTATTATCTCATTTGTAAAAAAGTAGAAAGTCTTTTTAAATCCAAACAAAAGCTCATTTTTCTTTTTCACTTGATTTTCTGCTTAAATTTTAAGCGAAATAAAAAATTAAAATTCAGCATTTTTACTGTAAAATACAAAAAGAAATATAAAAATAAAAGTTTTTTAATTGAATTAGTAATAATAACATTCTTTAAATGCAATAATTCAGTGAAAGTTTACTTTGGTGAATTTAATTGACTCTTCATTCATTAAATAATTTTCAAAATGTTAATCATAAAGATTTTTCTTCTCCAATTATTGAAACAATTAATTTAGAAAAGGTTTATAAAATAGGGTCTGTTTATGTGCCTGCGCTTAAAGGAGTTAATCTTACTGTAAATAAAGGTGAATTTATAGCTGTGGTTGGTCCAAGTGGATGCGGTAAATCCACGCTTTTAAATTTGCTTGGCGCTTTAGATAAACCTACAAAAGGTAAAATAATAGTGGATGGAATTGAAGTAACTCAATTAAATGATAAACAATTAGCTAAATTTAGAAATTTAAAAATCGGTTTTATATTTCAATCCTATAATTTAATAAATCGAACAAGCATTCTTAAAAATGTTGAGTTGCCTGCTATTGTTAGTGGTGTTCCAGCTAAAATTAGAAAAACTAAAGCTTTAACTCTTTTAAAGCTTGTGGGATTAGAAGAAAAAGCCTATAGAAAACCTATGGAAATTAGCGGTGGAGAACAGCAGCGAGTTGCTATTGCTAGAGCCTTAATGAATGATCCAGCAATAATTTTAGCTGATGAACCAACTGGAAATTTAGATTCAAAAACTGGAAATGAAATAATTCAGCTTTTAGCCAAAATAAATAAGGAGCGTAACGCCACTATAGTAATGGTTACCCATAATTTAGAGTTAGCTAATAAAACCAATAGAATAATATGGTTAAGGGATGGTCAAATTGAAAAAATTGTTAAACCATCTTAAAATTTTAAAAACTTTAATGCTAACAATTTTAATTGTTTTAATGTTTTTCAGCTATTTTTCTTTTTCTTATGCGCAAATAACCCATTTAAAAGTTGAAGCTTCAACAACAATTCTTAAAGCAGGATTTAACAACAATATTACCCTAATAATATTTAATGATTTTGAAACTGTTTATGAGCTTTACGCTAGCTTATCTTTTCCATCTTATCCTCAAGCAAATGCTCCTACAGTTCTTGGAGCCTCATATTGGAAGTTTGAAAAAGTTGCTAAAGGTAGTAAAATTGAGATTCCAATTGTTGTTTTTGTACCTGATAGCGCTGCAGGAAACGCTTATACAGCAAATTTAGCATTAACCTATAAAAGATTAGGTTATATTTCAAGTTATACAGAGATTCACTCTTTAGGGTTTTACGCTAAAGGCTGGATTGAAATTATTCTTTATGATTTAACAGTTGATCCTAACCCTGCTTATCCAGGAAGCACAATATCCTTTACAGCAAATATTTTAAATAAAGGTAATATTCCAGCAATGTTCACTAATATTTCTCTTTTAAAAAGCGATTTACTGCTTTTTACATCTGAAAGCTCAAATTATCTAGGGCAGCTTGATCCAAATTCTCCTGTACCATTTACTTTAGAAGCTATTGTAAATTATGGTGTTAAGGAAGGAAATTATACAGCAACCATTATAGTAAGCTATGAAAATGGTGAGCATGAAGCTCATATAAACTACTATAAAATTCAATTTGAAATAATTAAATTAACTAGTGAAGCTCAAACTAAACCTAAAAATATTTTAAATTATTTTGAAAGTTACTTATTTAATAAATGGTTTATGGTTTTGCTTGCTGGATTAATGATAGGCATCTGTTGCTACGTTATTTTTAAGCTTAAACATAAAAAATGAAAAATTTAAAATTTTAAACTCTAGAGGAAAGATTAAAAATGAATTTTTTAGAGCTTATTAAAATGGCTTTTTCAGCTCTTTCAGAAAGAAAATTGAGAACAAGCTTAACAATATTAATGGTTTTAATAGGATCAACCTTAATAACTTCTCTTAATGGATTAAACTCTGGTGTATCAATATTTATATATGATCAACTTAGCACTTTAGGCGGTAACATGCTGATAGTAACTCCTTCAAGTTCAGAAACTCTTTTTGGTTCAAGCGAAGGAGCAAGCAAAATTCCTTTAACCCCTCAAACAGTTAAAACTTTATCCAGTCTTAAATGGGTTAATGAAGTAATACCATACATAAGAGGGGTTGCTGCAATTAAATCTGCAGATGGAGAAAAATCCATATTGATAACTGGGTTAGATCAAAGCAAACTTAAATATATAATTCCTAAAGTTGAAGTTCTTAAAGGTTCTTTAATATCCTCCACAGATTTTATAGGGATAGTTTTAGGTTATAAATTGGCTCATAACGAGAAAGGAGAATTAAAATTTAAGCCTGGGCAAACCATAATATTAAAAGTAAGCAAAGTGGAGGTTGCAGGTGGACTTCAAAAAGTTGTAGCTAAAGAGAAAGCTTTTCAAGTTAAAGGTATATTAAAAGAATTGGGAAATGAACTTATTGATGGGCAAGCTTACATATCGCTTCCAGCAGCTTCAGCTTTATTTGAAAAAGGAAGCGAATATGATGGAATATATGTAATCACAAGAGATGTGAAATATAATGAGGAAGTAGAAAAAAGTATAAGAGAAATATATGGAAAAAACATAGGAGTAACATCTCCCAAAGCAATAGCTGAAACAATAAATAAAATTGTAGGAACATTCAATGCCTACATATCTGGTATAGCTTTTGTATCGCTTTTAGTTGGAGCCGTAGGCATTGTAACAACCTTATTTACATCAGTAATGGAGAGAACTAAGGAAATAGGATTGTTAAAAGCTTTAGGATTTAATAATAGCATAATTCTTTTATTATTTTTAATAGAATCTATGGTTATAGGAGGCGTTGGCGGAATTTTAGGTTTAATAACAGGTGTAATAGGTGCATATATTCTTTCTAAAATTCTTCCATTTGGAGTTACAGGGATAAAACCAATATTTTATTTAATAAACATGCTTTACATATGGTTTCTTGCTTTTGGATTAAGCATAATTTCAGGTTTATATCCTGCTTGGAGAGCATCAAAACTTAACCCTATAGAAGCCCTTAGAAAAGAATAAAATTAAAGAAGGGCTTAAACATGGCTTTCCATATAAAATACTTCAAAATATTTTTTTATATTTTAATGGTTTCTTCCTTTATGTTTTTAAATTTTCCATTTGTTAAGCCTTTTGAAAATGATTCAGCAACTGTTTCACCAGGAAAATTTTCTTATTCATTAGGAAAAGATTTCCCTAAGGGAGATTCAATTCTTTTAAGTTATCCTAAAGGCGCTATTTTAACGAAAATTAAAGGCGAGCTTTTATTTAATGTTACATTAACAAATTTAAATCAAAGCGATATGCTTCATAACCCAAATAAACAATCCTATAATGTGCCTCAAATAACTAAATCCATAACAATATATATTCCTCCGGAATTTAAAATTGAAAATAGTGTTTCTTCAGTTTGGACAAGCTTTACAAACGATTATAATCCTTCAAGCATTTCTTTAAGTAAAACTCAACTTAATGATCCTATAGCACCTGGATGGTGGAAACTTTCAATAAACAATTTAACTATTGTATCGCAGAATCCAAGCGTTAAAAACAGGAAATTTCTTGCAAACACCACTCAATACGTTAGAATTTTCAATGTTACTTCTCCTTCAATAGCTGGTAGATACTTTTTTAAAATCTTCATAACTGTTTTTTCTCATTCAAGCTATGAGGTTTTTTCTATAGGAGCTGAAAATTTCCCAACATTAATTGTAACGGCTGGGCTTAACCCAGCTTATATATCTGGTGTAGTTAGATATGGAGGAAGATTTGAACCAAGCTTGTATGGAGCTCCATTAGATTCAACTATGCATTTTAATGGTGTTATGTTGCTTCCAAATGGTTTTGGAGGAAAAGTTTATGCAAAAGGTGTTAGTGAAGATGGAAGAATTATAGAGGCTCAAGCATATTTTAATGCTTCAGCTGGAGGAAAATATGTGCTTTATGGTTTAGAAGAAGGCACATATAACATTACAGCTCAAGCCTCAGGATATGCTCCAACAACTATTTATGGAATATCTGTGAAATCAGGGCAGTCGTTGGAAAATGTTGATATATATGTTAATGATGGTTTAGAGGTTTCAGGAATCGTTTACTCTAAGCATGGATATTCTTTAACGCCATGGGGTTACAGTTTTAACTATACTCATCCATTTACACCTAAAAAAAGATTTATAAGAATAGAGGTAACAGATTTAAATGAAAATCCTTTATTGGAATCTCCATTAACCTTTATTAATAAATATTATCTTAAATTAAAGCCTAAATATGAATTAGATCCCTTATCTAACTTTTATGTTTTTTCATTAAGATGGGAATCTGGTTGGGATGGGCATATACCTCAAGATTATGCAAATTACACTTCAGGTTTATCTTCTGGAGATTATTATGTAAAAGCTTACGTTTCAGGTTATGTTCAAATTAATTATCCATTAATTCACGCTAACAATAATACTTTAAAAATTGAAGTTAATATAGATCTTCAAAAAACCAGTTACTTTAAGTTTACAATTCATTTTATGGAGGGTTTTCCAAATAAATTAAATCCATCTTTCACGCAGGTTGCAGGTTTTCTATACATTGAAGTTTTAGATTCTATGGGTAAAGTGGCTGGTTTTAACATTTCTTATGTACCAATTGGAGTTAACAATTTTACAATTCAAATTCAAGGTTTAGATTTATGGAATTCATTTATTGATCAAGAATCTAAAAGAATCGCTTGGTTTTATGCTAGGGATAAAGGTTTTCTTCCAGGCAGCTATACTGTAAACATTCTTTTTTTAAACTCCAGCGTTGAAGCTTTAGCCTTAAATGCCTTAATTTTAGCTTCTCCTGAAGCTAGAGAAATATTTCCAATTCAAACACCTGAATTACTAAATGTTTTTTCTCAACAAGCTTTAGAGCTTGCAAGCAGAGAAACCTCTCTTTATATACAATTAGATTATATCACTGCTAATATAGGTTATTTTTGCAATTCCCCCTCTTCATTAAGCATTAAACTTTTGAAGGCTGGAGGATTAGAGCTAACTTTATATTCTATAGATTGGCAAAATCCATCAATTATTAAGCATTGGCGTTATCCCAACTCTCCAATAAAAATTGAAATTTATAATTCTAAAGGAAGCTTTATTGCTGCAATTTACGCTATTCAACCTCCACCACCATACACTAGCATTAAAGTTTCAACTAAAGGTTTTATGCAATGGGATAATGGACCTATTTTTCCTATACGCGCAATAGGTTTAAAACCAGATTTATATAAATTAAAAGTTTATACAGCGGGTTATATAGAGGATAACATCACCTTTTCTTATGATTTACCTATTAACTATGGAGTTATAACTGATGCTTCATACAATTTAATTATAGGAGCCTCCATAGATGTTACTTTAATTTTTAAAACTGAAGGGGTTTTAACATCTATTGATAATCAGTTGAGTTATGCTTGGCCTATTAACAATTTAGATGCTACACCAGCACGAATAGAAGTTTTTAATGAAAATGGAGAGTTAACTGCTGCAAAACTTATTTATATTCCAAAAGGCTTAACCTCCTTTACTTTTACTCTTTCAGGTTTTGAAAGCTACTATGGAAATCCTAGAATTCTTTGGACAAACTTTTATGATACTGTTGATGGTTTTATGCAAAAAGATTATGGAATTAAAAAAGGTGTATACTTTATCAGGGTAACTGTAGCAGGTTATTATCAAAACAATATTCTTAAAGCAATTGTAAACTCAAATAATTTAACAGTTTCAGTTATTCAAAGTTTAGAGCGTTTAGGCTATGTTAATGGTGAGGTTTTATGGATAAACTTGTTTAATGAAGCTTTACCTTTATCTTGGGCTTCTTTAACTGCTTATTCAAGCAATGGATTTAAAGAAGCTTATACTTTCTCATTAGATGGTAAATATGGAATGTGGCTTCCAGCTGGACAATATGATTTCGGCATTTACCATCCTGGTTTAGGTTTAAAATACTTTAAAATAGAGTTAGCTGTATCTTGGGGTTCAGAAACATCAATAAACTTTTTATGTATTTAAAATTACTTCATTATTTATAAAACAATTGTGTAAACCTTATAAAGTGTAAATCTTCGTATTCTTTAGTTTATGAAAAAATTGTTCAGCTAACTTTAATTCCCTTATAGTATTTACATTTATTGCTAACTCTATTTTATTTAAAACTAAAACTTCTTGTTTAACAAATGCCTCATCAATAACTTTTCCATCAATAATGTTTACTCCAACTGGGGAAACTAATTCTTCATTAATCTTAAATATATACTCTGGTGTTAAATCCAGTTTTTTGCATAAGGTTAATGGAACCATTACAGATAAAGCTGATGCATTAGAGTCTATATAATAACTTACAATTTCCCTTATAATTTCACCATTAATCAATGGTAAATCAGAAGGTAAAATTAACACTTTTTTAAGCTTCAACTTTTTAATTGCATATTGATAATCACTAATATAACCTTTTCCAGGAGTTTCTATAACTTCAATTGATAGTTTTAATGCTTCTTCAGCTGTTTTAGGTGTATTTTTTGATACAGCAATTATTATTCTAGAAGCAGCATTAGATTCTTTAACGGCTTCTATAACCCATTGAAGCATAGGTTTACCCATTATTTTTATAAGAGGTTTTTCGCATTTAATCTTCATTCTGGTTCCTTGCCCACCAGCCATAATTAATGCTGTTAAATCCATGAAATCACCCAATAAACAGTAATTAAAGATGCCATTCGAGAAACTTCATTTACAGCTCCAAATACATCTCCTGTAACGCCTCCAAACTTCTTTTTTGAAATAATAAGCATTACTATAGCGGTTAATAATCCAATAATTAACATTAAAAATCCGGGAAATGAAAGAAGAAATAAAGCTATTGCTAAAGAAAAAACTAGTGATATAAAAAATTTAATAACGCCTTTTTTTCCTTTCATTCCTTTAATAAAGCTTGCTCCCATTCCTTCATAAGCTGGTTTAGAGATTAAAGCTAAAAAAACCATTGATAACTTAGCTGAAACTTCTGAAATAATCAAGCTTTGAATTAAAATGTTTAAAGCTAATTGGGAGATAGCGAAAATTAATGAAAGAATAATTATTATTGTTAATGTTAAGCCTCCTACACCTATATTAACATCATGCATAGCCTTCCATCTATCCTCTTTAGATCCAGAAGCCATAATTCCATCTCCAAAATCAGCTAAACCATCAAGATGATGAAGCCCGGTTATCAACAATAAAAAACCTATAGTAAATGTGCTTGCAAGTAAACTTGATAAAAAACGTGTTATTAACCAATTAAAAATTCCAGTTAAAAATCCTATGAATGCTCCAACAATAGGAAAATAATGCATTCCATCAATTGCGCTTGATAAACTTTTTTCACCTGTAGGAAAAATTGTTAAAAATGCTATTGCACCTTTAAATTCTTTTAATACACTCATTTTTTCACCCGATTGCTTTCAGCTTTGAAGAAACTCCTGCCAATAACCCTTCTATAACGCTTCTTGAAAACACTCCTAACTTTGAAATTTTTAATAATTTAGTTTTATGAAGGTCAAAAAATTCTTGAGCACCATAATCCCCATTTATAAGCTTCGCTATATAAACTCCAAATGCTTTATCAATCAAGGTTGAATCAATATTTTTCTTCATTTCTGGAATTAATCCTTTAGCTTTATCTTCCTCCAACCTTAAACCAGCCATTATTAATGAGACTATGCTGACATCTTTCAAAGTTTCCTCAATAATTTTTCTTATTTTCTCTTTTGAAAAGCTTTTTAATTCAGGCTTATATTCAAGAATAAAATCGATTATTTGATTTAAGCTAATTCCTCTTTCCTCTAAGCGTTGAATAAATGGTCGATTAGGGTAAAACCCTTGCTTTCGCAAAGATTCTTTAATGGCTTCTCGAACAATTTTTCCAGCAAGCATTCCTAACTTTGTTCCAGTTCCAGCATATTTTATTTTTTCTCCTTTCTCCCTACAAGCCACAACAATAGCATCTGTAGTTGTTCCGCTAGCTGCTTCACCGCTGAATTTGCTTCTAACGTCAAGATCAATTAACGCCATTGATTTAGCTTCCGTAATTGTTTCAATCAAATTAACCATACAAGCTTCAGAAAGGCAACCATCCACCAAAACTATTATGTTTATTGTGCTTAAATTTTGCATACAGTTAATTTTTTCCCCTGCTGAAGCTGCATTGGATATTCCAGCTGTAACAAGAGCGCAAATAGGAAGATTTCCCCTTATAGTTTTTAATGAAAATTTAGTTATGTCTGCAGCAGTCATTAATCCAACAATAGGTTTAGGAAAATTTCTTAAGGCTTTTTTCAAGAAAGCTTCAGGATTTTCATCTGAAAAATCTTTATCAACTTGATAGTTAACTATAGCTTTAACTTTTTGAAATCCTCCATTTAAAACTGCAGAGCTTAAAGAAAACCATTTTCTTTCAAATTTTAACGCTAAACATTTATTATCGATTAGGAATTCAACTCCTTTTATTGGTATAGTAACCGGCATTTATAGTCGCCTAAGAATTAATCTTTCATAATTTTTCTCTACTTCTTTTAAAATTGTTTGCGCATTTATAGTTCCTTTAGATTTTAGCATAGCCCCTATAGAGGCTCCTCCAGCTCCTACACCTTCCTTAACAACTCCCTGCTCATAAACATTTAAACCCCAATGCAAAGATTCTTTAAAGTTTAAGTTAGCAGCTAATAAAGGAATTCTTCCAAATTGATTTATAATACCCTTTATATCTGAGCTTTTATCCTCAATAATCCATCTAGTGGTTCCAATAGCAACATTTTTTAAAGCTTCAGGTTTTTCAGTTTTTAAAATTGTTAAAATTGCACCCATTTGTGTTCCACCAGCCATCATAACTTTAACTTTTTCAGCTGCTCCAGAAACTAATCCAGCGAAAGCAGGCATCATAGGATCCCCAAATAAAGAAACAGCTTTTAATGGTTTATCTTTTAAATCCCCAAATTTTACTCCAACCTTTTTAAAAGCTTCTTTAACTATAGAAATTTTTAGGTTATGAGGATTATTTTGCATGCTGCTGCTAACTTTTCCCTCAGCATTTATTCCTGCTGCCAGCATAACTGCTAGGGCTGTAGTTGTTCCTCCTGGAACGCTTTCCCCAATTATAATATAATCGCTTATTTTAGCAAAATTTTTTCCAATTAATTCAGCTTTTTTAAAGATTTCCTCCGGTTTTTCTACAGATTCACCAAACCTTATATCTTTCCCAGGTTTTCCTCCTAAATCAATTATTGGAGCATCAGGCTTAATTTTTGCTCCCCCATTCACTATAAATATAGGTATATCTCCAACCTTTAACGCAGCTATCGTTATTAAAGCTGGAGTTGGAATTCCCTCAGGAGTAGCTGGAACACCTGATATGCATTTACATTCTTCATATAAAAGAAGCTCCGCATCCGCTGGAGGTGTATAATCCGTAAACTCCGGGTTTTTTCCAGCTGCGGAAATCCCTGGAATTTTAGCAGTTTCTGTTGTTGCTATAACACATATGAAAACTGGTTTTTTCCCTTCAATATCAGCAAGAAATCTTTTGCATTCATCTTTATTTAAAGCAAATATTATGTCATAAGTATTTTTCATATAGTTTTTCACCAAACTAAACCTAACAAAAATTTTATTGGAAAAATAAAGATTAAAACGAATGTTAAAATAGTTAAATGCATAACTTTTAAAGCTAAAGCAATATCTTCAATAGCAGGTTGCCTTAATTCTCTTCCCAATATATAGAATCCCGGCTTCTCCAATCTTACCTTAAGAATACCAGCCATAGTCGCCATGGGCCATCCAGAATTAATGCTTGGAGGCGCATTTTTATCCCTCAACAAAATTTGTTTAGCGAATTTCCAATCTTTTTTTAAAAAAATTTTGCATGTTAAAAGCATAGCTATTGAAGATAATCTTGCTGGTAAAAAATTTAGCAAACTATCCATTTTAGCTGAAAACCACCCTATATTTATATGCTCTTTATCTTTATAACCTATCATGGAATCAAAAGTGTTTGCTAACCTAAATGTCCATGCACCAGGCAAACCAAAAATTGCAAAATAAAATAGGGGGCTTGCAATTCCATCCACAATTCCTTCAGCAATAGTTTCCACCGCTGCAGAAATCACCTGCTCTTTGCTTAAATCTTTAGTATTTCTTCCAACAACTTTACCTACAAGCCTTCTCGCCTCAACAATATCCTCCTCTTTAAGAGCTTTAATTAAAGGCTCCATATGAAACTTCCAAGATTTTATTGCAAAAGTAGGTTTTAAAAGCAAAGCCATAACAACAATATAAAAAATAAAATTAATTTTCTTTAAAAATGGAACAAAGCATAATGGAGGAATAAAAATAAAGAAGCAAAAAAACCAAATCAAAACACCATTAACCCTTTCTTTTCTAGGATTTAAAGATTTAAATTTAGGCTTTAAAAATGAAATAACTCGACCCATCCAAACAGTTGGATGAATCAAAATCGGAGGTTCACCCAATAAAAAATCTATAACAAAAGCCAATCCAATTATAAATAAACTTTCAATAAAATTTAGCATTATAATTTTCACTTACCTTTTATTCATCCAAAATAATCGATAACTTTATATACTTTATTTTACTTAAATTTTATATAAACTTTTTGGATGGTTAATCCAACCATGATTGCTGAAAAAAAGCTTTTAGCTTTACTTTCTATAATTCTTATTGTTGGAGCTATATCCATTTATAACCTTTATGCAATATTCCAGCTTAATCAAAAAGTTGAAGAATTGAATGTAAATCTTAATGCTATGGTTGTTAGCGAAGTTATTAAGGATGGTTATGGAAGAACTATAATTGTTGTTCCGCAAGGCGTTAAAGCCCCGCATATTTCTGCAACTATAGTTAAAACTCCACCAAAAAGAATAGCTTCATTTGCACCTAGTATAACGGAAACGCTTTTCTTTCTAGGTTTAGGGGATAAAGTTGTTGCTGTAACAAAATGGTGCAATTGGCCTCAGGAAGTATTAGATAAAAAGAAAATGGGAAATCTTACAGTTTTTGAAAACATTGTTGAACCTGAAATTGAAAAAGCTGTTGCGGTAAACCCTGATTTAATTTTGGTAACTACTCTTATGAAGCCAGAGAGTGTAGCAAAGCTTGAAACGCTTGGTTTTCCTGTTGTTGTAATAGATTATGGAAAAAACCTTAATGATATATATGCTGCTATAAGATTGATTGGTAAAGTAACTGGAACAAATGAGCGTGCAGAAAACCTTATAGTTGATTTAGAAAGGAATATAACTAAAATTTCTAATGCGATAGCTGGTTTACCTAAGCAAAAAGTCTTCTGGATTTCATGGCATGATCCGCTTATGTCAGCTGGAGGACCAAGCTGGATTAACGCCCTTATTCAAGCTGCTGGAGGTGAAAACATTTTTAACGATGTAAACATTGCTTGGCCTACGGTAAGCCCTGAAGAAGTGCTAATTCGAAATCCTGATGTAATCCTCTTTAGCGAAGGCCATCCAGGAATATCAAATGTTAATGATCTTTTAAAGCTTTTTCCAGCTTGGGCTGAGACTAAAGCAGTAAAAGAAGGAAAAGTTTTTGCTGTACCAGAATTTGTTATACGCCCAGGTCCAAGAGTTGCTGAAGCTGTAAAAATCCTTGCTAAGCTAATTTACGGAATTGAAATCTAATATTTAATGTGAAATATATTATGAAATTAGGCATTGTGATAAATAAACCAAAGCCTATAGAAAATTTTGATTTAACCTTTTATCACATCAAAGATGTGAGTGGCAAAGTGAATAAGGCAGCAGAGCAAATATACAATATTATTAGTTGCTTTGGCGATAATAAAACGGCTCGTGAAAAGCCTGAATGGATTGCTTTATCCAAAAATGATAAAGCAATTAGAGGAAATAAAAAACATAATTTTCTTTGGGATTGGATATGTCCTACAAATGAGAATTATATAGAATATCTTTTTAGCTTAATTGATGAAGCTTCAAAAGTAAAAATAGCAGGCATACATCTTGATTGCATTCATTTTCCAGAGGAAGAATATTGCGTATGTCCACGATGCATAGAAATGTGGAGAAAAAGCAATCTTGAATGGGCTGAATGGAAATCAAATATAATTAATAAATTTATAGAAGCTGCTTCAAAGCGAGTAAAAGGAAGCTTCTCTATATCGCTATATCCAGACCCATGGTTATCTAAAGAAAGGTTTGGTATAGACTTTGCTACACTTACTAAATATGTTGATTTTTTTATAATTCCACTTTATGATACAAGTTACTCAATAACATATTGGATGGAAACCTTAGTGCGAAGTTTTCGCAAACAAATTAAAGCGCCAATTTATATTGAACTTTATGCTGGCCATCCGAAACCATCCATCAAGAACATCATAAAAGCCATGTCCCTTCTCTCCAATTATTCTGATGGAATAATATTTGCAGCATACGATACATATATAGCTGAAGAAATTCAAAAATTAATAAAATAATAACAATGCTATAAGAAATAGCTTCTTAACATGTAACCTCTCCATAAAATAAGGAATTATAAAAGCGGTAAGAATTATGACGAAAATTTATCATATTGTACAGTTCACATATGATAATTCTCTATATGTTTTCTTTAAAGGATGCAACTTTCAATGCAAAGGTTGCATATTAAAACAATCGATTTGGGATTGCCATATTTCTAATAAAGAAAAGCATATTCTTCAAGCAATTAATAAAATAAAATTTCTTTCCTTAAGCAATTTTAAGGCTTTAATTAAGGAGCTTAATCCAAAAAAAGCTGTGTTAGGTGGAGGAGAACCAACAATTGATAAAAAATTGCTAGATATAATCTGTTTACTTAATGCTTTTGATGTTGAATCCCATTTATTAACTAATGGCTTCATTTTAAATAGGGAATTTATAAAAAGTTTAGAGAATGCAGGGCTTTCAAGCATTTGTGTAAGCATTAAGGCTTATGATAAATTTCTCCATCAATTTTATACAGGTAAACCAAATAAACCAGTTTTAGATAACTTTAAGCTTTTAAATGAAAGTAAAATTAAATTAATGGCTGAAAGCGTTTTAATTCCAGGGTTAATAGAGCAAGATGAAATTGAAAAAATAGCTAAGTTTATTGCGGAAGTTAATCCGTATATACCATATAGAATAGATGGGTTTATCCCCATTAATAATACTCCTTGGAAAGCTCCATCCTCCAAAGAAGTAATAAATGCATCGAAATTAGCTAAAAAATACCTAAAAAATGTTCATTTTATTCATGAAAAAACAAAAATTAAAGGAAAAGCAATTAATGTTTATCCTAAACTGAAAGGAATGAAAAATGAGCTTTAATCTTTCTTTTGATTATTATCGTAAAAAAAGCAGGTTAGGAAAGCTTATTCTTGCAATATTAATTATATTACTTATTTTTTCCTTTTTTATAGGTTTATCTGCAGGCGCTGTTAATATACCATTAAATAATTTAATAGGAATCTTACTGCGTTTCAATCCTGAAGAAAGCGTTTACGCTAAAATATTGGTTGATGTACGTCTTCCAAGAGTTATTGCAAGCTTATTTATTGGAGCTGCTCTTGCTGCAAGCGGAGTAAGCTTACAAACTTTATTTAGAAATCAGCTAGTGGAGCCATATACGCTTGGAATTGCAAGCGGTGCACTTCTTGGAGTTTCCATAACAATTGTGCTTGGTGCAGCTCAACAACCTTTAGGTCCTTATACAACTTCCTTTATGGCTTTTTTCGGTGCTCTTTTTACAACTTTAACTGTTTACGCTATAAGTAAATCTTTTGGTCTTAAACCCACATCTGTATTGTTGATTGGGCTTGCATTCAGCTTTTTACTTTCCTCAATAGTTACATTTCTTGAGTATTTAGCTATAAAGGATATTCACTTAATTTTTGCCTGGCTTTTAGGCGGCTTCTCAAGCATTCATTGGATTCATATAAAAATAATGGCGGTAATTATTCCTTTAGGTTTAATCCTGCTTTTTATTAAAGTTAAGGATCTTAATGCAATGTTGCTAGGTGAAGAATATGCTAAGCAACTTGGGGTAGATGTAAAAAAGTTAACTCAATACCTTATAATAGTTACATCCATTCTTGTTTCTGTTTCTGTTGCTTCAGCTGGAATAATAGGTTTTGTAGGGTTAATAATACCTCATATAGCAAGGTTTACTGTAGGTTATGATAATAAATCGCTTATGCCAGCTTCAACTCTTATAGGCGCCTCTTTCTTATTGCTATCTGATGCTTTATCAAGAATTATTGCTCGTCCATCTGAATTACCAATAGGTGTAATAACTTCTATGGTAGGCGCGCCATTGCTTATTTATCTTTTGCTTAAAAAAGGTAGTTGAAAATGGTTAAAATTGAAATTAAAGGGGTTAGCTTTAATTTTAAATCTGTAAAAGCTTTAGAAAATGTAACAGCTGAAATTGAAAGCGGATCCTTTGTAGGTCTTCTTGGTCCAAATGGTTCAGGTAAAACAACTTTATTAAAATGCTTAAGCGGTTTGCTTAAACCAAAAATAGGCTCAATATATCTTGATGGAAAAAATTTAAATGTTTTTTCAGGGAATGAATTAGCAAAAATTTTTTCAACAGTTTTCACAACTGCTATAGAAACTCCGCAAATGGAAGTATTCGATATTATGGCTACTGCAAGGCATCCATGGACAGGCTGGTTAGGTATTCTCAATTCTAAAGATATAACCGTTATAAATGAGGCTTTGGAAAAGCTTGAAATAAAAGATTTTATTGCAAGACAGTTTAATGAGCTTAGCGATGGTCAAAAACAAAAGGTGTTAATTGCAAGAGCATTAGCTCAAGAACCTAAAGTTTTACTTTTAGATGAACCTGCAGCTCATCTTGACATAAAGCATCAAATTGAAGTTCTTGGTGTTATCAAAAAAATCACGAGGGAAAAAGATTTAATAACAATAGGAGCATTGCATGATATAAATTTAGCTGCTCTCTTCTGCGACTTTATAATTTTATTGAATAAAGGTAAAATAGTTTCTATAGGGCCTACAGAATCTGTTTTAACCAGTGAAAATATTGAAAAAGTCTTTAATATACGTGTAATTATAAAAAAGCATCCGATTACTGATTCGATCTACATTATGCCAATATATACTGAAGAATTTAAAACTGTTCAACCAAAAACTATAACAATTCATGTTATATGCGGTGGAGGCACAGGCATTTCCTTAATGAAGATATTAATGGAACATGGATACAAAGTAACTGCTGGAGTGCTTAATATTTTAGATACTGATTATGAAGGTGCCATTATGCTTGGAATAGATATTGTAAGCGAAGCACCTTTTTCTCCAATAACTAATGAATCCTATAGAGCTAACTTGAAAAAAATAGAAAATGCTGATATAATAATATTAACTAACATACCTTTTGGTTATGGAAATATTAAAAATCTTGAAGCATCAGTAATAGCTTTAAAAAAAGGAAAAACCGTAATAGTTGTTGAGGAAAATCCCATTGAAGAAAGAGATTTCACAGGTGGAAACGCTCAAGCATTGTATAGAAGGTTAAAGGAAGAGGGAGCCATATTTGTTAATAATTGTAAACAAATATTGCATGTAATTGAAAAGATAAAAAGGGCAAAAGAATAAAACAATAAAAAATTGGAAATAGGATTTTTTAAAGAATGGTTGATTTAAAATGGAAGCAATAAAAAAAATTATAAAAGCATTTGAAAAAAGCAAAGGACCAAATCCCTTATTCTCTTTTCTTGATATATTAAATGTTTTAGAAATCATTTGGAAAATGAAGATTATTGGTCGGCAAAAGCTTTCTATTGAAACTGGTTTAGGGGAAGGCTCCATTAGAACCATAATAAAATGGTTAAAAAAATTAAATTTAATAGAATCAACTAAGCTTGGATGCAAATTAACTAAAAGGGGAGCTCGCTTAATTCAGGAAATTAAATCTAAAATTGGTCCTACAATTCCAGTTTCAAAAAGTTTTTTAGCTATTGGAGATTCAAATGTTGGAATTTTAGTTAAAAAAGCTGGTGAAAAAGTTAAAAATGGAATAGAGCAAAGAGATGCAGCAATTAAAGCTGGAGCAATTGCAGCAACCACTCTTATTTTTAGAAAAAAAAGTTTAATTTTACCCTCCATAAGTAACTCAGTTAATAAAGAATGGCCTAAACTTGCTGAGGAAATTTATCGAATCTTTCAACCAAAAGAAAATGATGTAATTATAATTTGCAGCGCAAAAAACAAGCTTTTAGCAGAAAGAGGAGCTAAAGCAGCAGCTTGGAGCCTAATAGAATAAAGGATTTTGTTAAGCCAGAAAACTTCAATTCATGAACATTTAAATAAATTTAATTGTAGATTTAAGAAATATGGCTTATCCCTAAAAGGGGGGAGGGGGGTCCCCCTCTATATTAAAACCTTATTAATTTTTGATTTTCTTTGATTTTTAAAACCTTCTATGCATAAACTTTTGATTTTTTTGATTTTCCATTTTGATTTTTCTTAAAAATTGAAAACAGTAGCTCCCATTAAATAGTTAAGTATACTTTGTAGTTAAAAAATGGTTATGAAGAAAAGAAGCAAAGCTATTGAAAAAAGGAAAAAATACTGTTAAAAAAACTAGGAGATACTTAATTGCTATAAAAGAATTAAAATGTCTTCAAGTAGAGAAAGCAGTTTTAATGCTGTTAGGTTTCTTCTTTAAACCATCTATAAATGGTTTTTAAAGGTACATCCAATT
>Ga0272445_1000703_pt1 | contig 29643 bp, 29 predicted proteins | sample YNPCB0031_FD_194404 | JGI IMG/M metagenome (GOLD analysis project Ga0272445, IMG submission 194404) | Hot spring sediment microbial communities from Yellowstone National Park, WY, United States - YNP-CB-003-1 | ecosystem: Environmental > Aquatic > Thermal springs > Hot (42-90C) > Sediment... | reverse complement strand
AACTCTTTTATCTTCATAAGGAGAATCTTGAAATTCTCTTTTGTGTAATACTTTCTTTCCTCTGGCTCAAGGATTGAGCTAAGCTTCACCGAATAGTCCTTTTTGCTTAGAGAGTTTATCCCATAAAGGAGTTTGTTAAGTTTTTCAACTATAAAGCCAGAAATCAAGGTCAACGGAAAATCTATTCAGTCCATAACAGAGCCTTAGCATCGTTCAGCCAGTAAAGATCAGGTTATCAAGAAACCTGCCACTTTTAAGCCTGTCTAAGACCTCCATCTCAAACTGTTCCTGTTTGATTAAATCTTGCATATCTTCTCAACCGCTCTTTTGGTTCTATCGGGATATTTTGTCAGAAGTTTCTTAAGTCGTTTTAAATCTATTTTTGAAATATCTATTGAGGAGAAATCAAAACTGTATTTCCCAAAAGACCATAAATATACTGCATCCAGAAGGGCTTTCTCTTTTGTGGCGATAAAAATCTCCCTGTTTTATGAAATCAAAATAAAGTTCTTTGTTTAGCTTGTAATAATTGAATAAAATACCGTCAATCTCGTATCTTGCTGTCCTTTTAACACAAACAGATTCAAAGAATCCCCTCTGAACTTGTGTGGTTACCTCATAAAAGGAAAGGGCTGTGAGCAGGGAAATATAAGATGGAACCTGAAGGATATTTGCAATTTGAAAATACTCTGAGTGAGAATTTCTCTGCCATCTGTCTTTTATTACATAAAGGTCTTTCTTGAGTCTTATAAATAGCTCTTTTTTAACATACCTGGTGGAAAGAACAGCCGCAGAGGCATGTTTTATACCCAGAATCTCAGCCACATCCTGAGAGGTAAAATAAGGCTTACTTTCTAACGCCTTGAGTTCTAAATACTTCACTAAATATATATTATTAACACTTTTGTTAATTATGTCAACTTGAAATATTTGAAGAACTTCTTAACTATATTGAACTATCTTGAACCACCTTTGAACAATCTTGAACTACTTTACCTTCCCTATCGGAAATGACTGTCCACTTGGCGTTGCTGTTGGATACTGAGCACGTTTGAAAACCTTTTCCGCAAGGGCAGGCACTTCGCTGTCCACATAGTTTGCAAGCTCAAGGGTTCTGATGAATCCGTCTCTGTCTGTATCTGCCTTTCCTTTCATACCCTCTGTAAGGACATAGGTAAAGAGTCCATGTCCCTGATAGCCTTCAAGGGCTTCCTGCAATGATGTAGAGGCACTGAGAATCGTTGAACCTACTGCCTTTGAGAGTATCTTCATTGCTGTCTCCTCACTCATTCCACGGGTAAGCATCGCCACCTGAAGGGCTTCACCGAGTTTTCCTGCATTACAGGTATCTATGACAATAAATTTCTTTGTTGACGGCACATTGGCAATAAGCTCTTTTAGCTCTGTCTGGGTTAAGGCATCCTCTTTGAGCCTAAAGGTGCTTAATGAACCTACATTTGAGGTAATAAGGAAATACTCCCCTTCATCCACTGTCCCATGACTTGCCACATAAAATACAAAGACATCCTCAGGGCTTAATTTTTTCATATTTCCAAGGATACTCTTTATTGCTTCTTTTGTAGTCTGTTCTTTTGTGGTTAAAAGATTTATCTCAACCTTTTCAAAAAGTGGTGAGGCTATGCTTTTCAATGTGTCTGCAAAGAGTTTTGCATCTGCCACTGCATATTTAAGTTCAAGCTTTGGGTTTTTGTATTCATTTATGCCTATGACAATGGCATAGAGGGATGGTTTTTTAAGCTTAAGGCTTGCCATTACCTTATGGTATGCAGGGTTACTCTGCATGGTGTTATCTCCATTAAAGGCAACTGCCTTAATCGTGTTTTCACCGTTAAGAAGCTTTATCGTGTATGTTTTGTAAATAGTCTTTTCATCCGGCTTTGCTACAATCTTTAAACCCCTTGCGCTATCAACAAGGACAGCAGTTTCGTTTAGATATAGCCTTACATCTCCAATCCCACCACCCTGGTCTGTTAGCTTAACTGTAACTTTTACTTCATCCTTATCAGTGCTTGCGGGTGTATCAATAATCTCAACAATCGGTGGCTGTTTTATATCAGCAAGGGTTTTATAATCCTTAAGAGAACTACCAGAGAGGGCAAGTTTAACAAGGTCTGGACGATAAAGGGCTTCACGATAGTTTTCAATGGTATAGAGATTGTTTCCTATGCGAATCTCCAGATGTTTTTCACCATTTGGAGAGGCATTGTAATAGCCTTCTGGGGTAATAACCACCCATTCACCATCGGTATATCCTACAAATTCTGCAATTTCTTTATAGGTTTGAGCATCCCATAAAGTAATTTTATGGAAGTTCCCATATGCTATAAACCTGCCGTTGGGAGAAAAAGCTATAGAACGAGCAAAGCTATAAACCCCCTCTAATGTCCTTATCTCTTTTCCTGTTTCTACATCCCAGAGCTTAATTGTTCCAGACCAGTCCCCTGAGGCTATAAGCCTCCCGTCGGGGGAAAAGACTACAGCGCGGACCCAAAACTTATGCCCCTCTAATGTCCTTATCTCTTTTCCTGTTTCTACATCCCAGAGCTTTATTGTCTTATCCGCGCTTCCAGAGGCTAATAGCCTGCCATCAGGGGAAAAGGAAACGGAGTTGACCCAAAACTTATGCCCCTCTAATGTTCTTATCTCTTTTCCTGTTTTTACATCCCAGAGTTTGATTGTGTTATCCCTGCTTCCCGAGGCTATGAGCTTGCCATCCGAAGAAAAGGCTACGGACTCGACAGAGCCACCATGCCCTTTTAATGTCCTTATCTCTTTCCCTGTTTCTACATCCCAGAGCTTGATTGTGTCATCGCTGCCTCCTGAGGCTATGAGCTTGCCATCAGGGGAAAAGGAAACGGAGTGAACCACGCCCTTGAAGAAAACCAAAAAACTATGCCCTTTTAATGTCCTTATTTCTTTCCCTGTTTCTACATCCCAGAGCTTTATTGTTCCATCATAGCTTCCAGATGCTATAAGCCTACCATCGGGAGAAAAAACTACGGAATAGACACTCCCACCATGCCCTTTTAATCTCCTTATCTCTTTTCCTGTTTCTACATCCCAGAGGTCGATTGTGTTATCCCTGCTTCCCGAGGCTATGAGCTTGCCATCAGGGGAAAAGGAAACGGAATCGACGAAGTGAGTCCCGACCCCTATTTGCACAAAGACCTTTGTTTTTTTCTCCGCAAACAATGGGCTTACAGTGATTGCAAAAGATGCTATCAAGGAAATTAAAAGAAGCTTTTTATTCATAATAGATACCTCCCTTATTTTCTGGTAGGTTCACCTTTTAGCCATTTTTCTCAGGCATTCATTGAAGTATTTTGGCTCATGGGCTTTCATGATTTCAGCGAGAGGCGAGCATCCAGTGTGTAACCAGAGGGATACGGGCAAGGAAATGAGGTAGTATCTTGAGGAGATGTCCTCAGCTACCATAATCAGGATGAGCCTTCTTAACGGGATAAGGGAATGTTGCGAAGCTGGGCTTTAAACGCCTTACCTTCACTCTTATTGTAACCACCGATTTCAAGGGCAGATATTGAGGTTACCTCCTGTGAAACACCTGAAAATGTGAGAATTCCTTTAGTGGGGACCTCAGAAATTAGTGTGATCTCAACACGATCAATCCTCTCTACATTTCCAATTAAGATTTTTTTTGCTATATATCCATTTCCAAGATTATCAAACATTCGGGAACGGGAGCACAAACTAATAATCCTCCCCTCTGCACATATTTCTACCTCTCTATCTCTTTCTTTGCTTGTAACAAGAAACTGGCACTGAACATCATCGCCAGAGAGTTTGCACCCCGTAACTTCAAATACAAGACCACCAACTCTTGCTATTAAATTAGTAGGTGTCGTAGAAGGCTTTGGCGCAGGTGGTGTAGCTGGTGCGGTTGGTGCTGGAGCAGTTGGCGATTCAATACCCTTTGCAATCAACTCTTCTATAGCCTTTGTCTTTGGAATATCTCCTGTTGAGGCTGTGATTATCTTTGCGGTATCTGTTGTAATGACCTTTACAGAAACCCTAATACTATCTCCAAAGGGCGTGACTGTGCCTGTAACGATTGCATCAACCCCTGCAATCTTACCCAGTTGCTTTACAGTCTCGGGATTAACAAGGCCTGACAGGGAGAGCTTGTGCTCTGTAAGGATGGATTTAAGGTGAATTCTATCAATGACCTCAAAGCCCTTTGCCATTGCTGTTAAGTTTACAGAAAGCTCTTCAGCTATGAACCTTCCAAGCTCAGTTATATTTCCCTGAAGGTCTGTAAAATCAACTACCGCAACAGTCCTTTTATCTCCCTTAGAAATACCCTCTGCTAAGGTTGTTGATATGGTTTTTATTTCCTTTTCATAAGCTGTAACAGTGTTTGAAATTAACAGTAAAGACAATACAATAAACAGAGATATTAGTTTACGCATAACCTACCTCCTTTTTTAGTTATAACCTGTCCCACAGGCTTTAATAAGAATATTTGTTTTGCACCACCATTGTCAAGACCTTTGCCCTTTTTCACCAGTCATTTCCCCATGATGCACATATCAGGAATTCTTTGCAATCATATTCCCTCCTATTCCTTAAATATTGAACTATAGGATGAAAGCACGGTTCCATCGGAAGTGAGGTCTATCTTCAGGTCAAACCTCTCCTTTTCCTTATAAGGAAGGACTGTGCCTTTTATTAATATCTCTCCTTTTTTGTCCACAATACTGAACCTACCCTTCGATGCCCTGATAAGGGCCTTTTTGAATCTAAGCGTTATAGCCTTCTCAAGAGCCCGTGACCTTCCCTTAAGGTCTGTAAAATTTCCTATCTCTACTGTTTTTATACCTCTCAGGGATATGTCATCGGCAATCCTTTGAGCAAGCCTTTCAATCTTGGTTTTATGAGCTTTTGAAAGGGTTATGTCCTTAGAGGCATATAAAGGGGAAGGGAAAGAAATCAAAAGAAAGAGTAATATACATAGTATATTCATTGGGAATCAGGGCGATGCCAGATGGCATCGCCCTTCTACCTTTACCTCAGCACAAAGGCAACCTTTGCACTGGCAAAAAAGTTTGACTTCTGATTTGCTGAATATATCCTTACAGCATCTTCATCCGATACCTGCAGGTCTGAAGGACTTACTGTACCACTTGCCTTTACAACAAGAGGATTCTTCACACCCCTCTTTTCAAGGGCTGCCTTTGCCTTCTCTATACTGTTTGTGTATTCTCCACATCCCTGTTCAACAAGAACCTTCTGGCTGACCTTTGAAGGGTCGTAGAGGATATCACCTTTTGGAGTGAAGATCCTGTTAATCAGGGCGGGTCTGAAATTGACCTCTGTAGCATCAATTATGAGACCATCGTAGTTCTCTTCAAGGGGAACAGGCTTTGCCTTAAACTGTGGCTCTGGCTTAAGGACATTCTTTTTAATATTAGGGTCACCCATTATCTTTTCATACATAAGACCTCCAAATCCCTGTGGTCCTGACATACCTACCTTCATAATAACAAGGGCAACCTCCTCCTGAGGATTCCATTCTTTATATACCTTCTGGGCACCCTTAACAAATCCTGCTACTGCGGTCCTTACAACATCATACTGGAGCTCCGCATCCTTTACAAGGGTATCTCCAACAACGGCAACTCCTTCAAGGATCTCTGCAAGCTGTCTATAGGCAAGGGCTTCGGCTGCCCTCTCAGCAGTAAGCCTTTTATGGCCTGGTGTACGCGCATTTGGAGAGGGAAGGCCTTCTGCAGCAACAAGGATATAGTCATTTATAAAGGCCTGTTCTGGTGAGGTTGTTATAGAAAGGTTGTTCTGCTGTAGCCACTGATTTGCTGCCTGAAATGTGGCTGATATCTGGGATGATACAGTACCCTGCGGAGGGACCTCCTGCTGGGCAAAGACTATACTGTAAATCCCAAGGAGTAATAAAATGAAAAGACCTGACTTTTTCATGGCTTCCTCCTTTTAATAGATATTCATTTTCTGTTTTAAGACCCTTATGGCAAGAAGGGCCTCTGCCCCATCTACTGGTGCATCAATTCTAAACTCTCCTGAAATCTCTGGCTCCATGATACCACGGGTAGTCATATTCATCACTGCATTGTAAAGGGGAGAGGTAGGCCTTACATCAGGAAAAGGAGATTTCTCATGACCAAAATAGGCTGTTGCGAGTTTCTCATCACCTGTGAGCTTTATAAGGACATCCTCAAGGATAAAGGCCATTTCACCACGCTTAACAGGCTCTTCTGGTTTAAAGAGATAAGCCTTTGTTGCCTCATCATAAACAGGCTCAAGACCCCTTACCTTCCATTTAAGGATAGTAAGAATCTCTTCCTTAAAATGGTGGTTCAATATGTCTGCGGGTGTAAATTCGGGTTTGAGTTTTTCAACCTGTGACTGGACTGGTATCCTTCCTGCAAAGAGTTTATCAAGCTTAAGTTCATCGATAAGTAAGGCTGCAAGGTCTCCCCTTGTAACCTGTTCCTTAATGGCAATCTTCTTACCCACATCTCCAACAGTTATCCCTGCCATTGCCCGAACAATCTTGTCAGTCTTCTTCCATGCCTTATCAGCCTTTTCATGCCACTTGCCCTCCCGTTTTGCATTGAGGACCTGAGCAAATTTATCCCTTGCCTTCTGGAATTCAAGGTCCTCAAGATAGGCAATGCCCATAAAGTAATGGCCTGCCTCCATGCCCTGATAATAAATAAGCCTCTTCTCATCTACCTTCAGCTTCATGGCATCCTTATAGGCATCCTCAGCCTTCTCAAGCCAGTCCTTTCCTTTCAGTGCTGTGTTGATACGGATAATGGCAAGATAATAATCAAACTCCTCTTCAGGTTTTTCAGCTGTCTTCTTTGCGAGTTTCAGCTCTTCCTCAACCCTCTCGACCTCTATCTGTCTGAATTTAGGGTCCTTCTGGAAGCCTGCCTTCATAGCCTTTGCAATGGCAAGGCCTGAATGGGCCATCGAGAACTTATCCTCGCAATAAAGGGCCCTGTCAAACTTTTCCATGGCAACCTCAACCTTTCCCTGCTCAAGGGCCTCCATTCCCCTCAGATAATGGTGGGCTGCATTGTCCTCTGGAGAGACGCATCTCTCAACAGGTTTCTTTGCACAGCCCCAGACAGAAAAGATAAGAAGTAGAGCCATTAATCCTGTGATACTTCGAGTCTTCATAGACACCTCCTCATTAAAAGTTCAGGCTGAAAACAGGCTTAAGGCAACAGGAGTCAGGCTTCAGGATTTTTTACTTTCCTGAGCCTGTAGCCTGCTAAAGCCTGGTGAACTCCATTTATAAAGATAATACAGACTCCTCTGGATGTAAAGGTAATTTTCACATTAATGGCCTAATTTCTCAAAAAAGCCAGCTCCCTTCAATTGCGCCCTTTCTACAAGCTGGCCAGTCTTCACACGCTTAATGGATTGCTCATCTCCATCTACAATAAACCAGCCACTCTCTTCCTGAATCTGGTTCGTCGCCTTTAATGTGACAGGAAGTTTTACCTTGTCACAGCTCTTCTTTCCTGAGAAAGGGTCTTCTATCTCCTGAAAGGTATAAACAATAAGCTGCATATCTTCTTTCAGGCCATGTTTATAACCAAGGTTAACAAGGGCAGCCCTCTGTTTTCCATCTGGAGAGGTTCTTGTCTGGAGGATATAACCTCTAAGAGTGAACCATCTTGAGAGTTCAGGCCGTGCATCAGCTATTGCCTTCTGAGCTGCCTTTTTTATTCCACCTATAAGGGCATCGTAGTTCGGATAAGGAGTCTTTCCGATTATATGCTTACCAGTTACTGACTTCGAAAAGACAATCTCACCTGTCTCAACATCGATAATTCTTAATGCAATGTCTGTGTCGATATTCCAGCCTTCCTGTTGTTCCATACCAGCAGCTGCTATAGAACCAACAAGGCCGAGATGTTTCTGGAGGCCCCTCTTAGTCTCCTCTAAGGAGACCCATTTTAAATTCACATTGTTGACAGAACCTGTAACAATGAATTTAACACCCGCAAGCTTGCCGAATTGAATAAGGCTCTTCTCATCTACAAGACCAGAGGCTTGAAACTTGTGTTCTTCAAGAACCTTCTGCATCTCATTTCTTGTAAATACCTTTGAACCTCCCATATTGACAAGCTCATTAATAACACCATCCTCAACACTCTCTGAGAGTTTTGCATTAACCTCTCTTTCGATCCTTTGAGAATCAGCCTGGAACTGGGCCTGCTCCTTTTGACCCCAGACAATACCCGCAGCACCAGGTACAACAGCTACAGCAGCACCTCCTACTGCTGTTCTTTGTGAAGAACCCTGAATTGAGGCCTGAACCATCTTTGCATATTCAAAGGTGGTGTTATTGGTAAAATTAACTACCGCAACCTTAGGAATGGCAAGCTCATAGGCTGATTTGCAAACTGGCGGAATAGTCTCCTTAGGTCCTGTGTCGGGTATAAAGGCAGTTGGGTCGATTTTAGCAACCCCTGCACAACCATACAGAGAAGCGATTAGCAAGAGCAGAAGTAAAGTTTTTTTCATGGCAAGTGCCTCCTTCCATAAGATTACACCTGATACTCAGGTTTATGGTCTATATCTCAATGTCAATGAATAGGTAGAAAAGTCTACAACCTCAAAACCCTTCTGGCTCAGGCTGTTAGCAAGATATACTGTGTTCTCTGGATACCCAACCATATATTCACCAAGACCTTTCTCTTCAACGCCTGTTACCCAGGCAGTATTCTGTATAAGGTCCTTAATTTCAAAGGCCCTGCCTGTATCTTTTACATCTATAACCCTTATCCTCACCTTCTTTGTAATACCCTGTATATATTTGCTTAGTTTATCAAAAACCACGGGTGTGAATCTCTCAGCCAGGTCTTTCATGCTGCGGGCTACTGCATCCTCCAGATTTGGTGCTATGCCCTTTCCTTCTTCTATGCCTGCTCCAAGGATAATTATCCTTCCAGAACCCTCCTCCTTTGCAACAAGTCTGTAGGTAAGCCTTGTTGTGACATTATTAAAGGGCATGGAGATACCATAGCCAATATCCTGCCCCTTTTTTGTTGATATGGTGTAGTCTACCTTTCCAATTAATAATAAGTTCGATAGGGACTGATACATGAGACTCCTGAGGTTCATAAAACTTCCTGTCTTTATTGCCTGCTCTATGGTCTGGGCATCTGAAAGATGAAGGGGTGCAACATCAATAACCCTCACTCCCTGTTCAGTAAGCCTTCCGATTATTGTCTCGCTGAGAATATTTGTCTCTTCATATTCATCCTCAGTCCTGAATCCATAGGTCTCTCTTTTTCCTGAAGGTCCTTTATGCCTCTCTTCTGTCTCACTCACAAGCCTCGGCCTCTTTGCAGGTATAAATACCGCTACAGAATTATTCAATGAAAGAAGGCTTAAGGCATCGTCTGCCTTTGAGGCATCAACACAGACATTTGCAATAACCTTGTATACATCTCCTTCTTGCCATGACTTTTTTAAGTTATATCCTGTTACAAGGCCCTTTATCTGTTTTGTGACCATATCATCCACAAGGGCCATATTCTGGACAACTGTCTGAGCCTTTACGAGGACACCACCAACCTGCTCTATGGCATTCCACTTTGCCCTTGCAAGGGCCTCTGCCTTTGCAGAGGGTATATCGTTGTTAAAAATTGCTGCCTCCCCTTCTGAATCGATGCATTTAACAGCTCCTTGCCCATAATCAAAAGAAAGAAAAAGGCAACATAAAATGAAGAAAAGAACTCTTACCCGCATCATTTACCTCCTCTATTCTTAAACTGTTCTATCTCCCTTTGCGAGATGCTCCTCAATCCTGAAGAGTATAAGGGTAAGTTCCAGAAAGACCCTTGCATAGATTACGCCGAGCATAAAGACAACTGGAGAGGAGAGGATTATCAATAACCCGAGGGGAGAATAATTGAGCATTCCTATACCGCTAATTAATACGATTAGACCGATTACACCTGCAATAAAGATGGAAAGACCATAGAGAAATTTAATCAATCTCGGAGTTATAAAACCCTTAAAGGAAAGGTCAAAAAGTTCACTAAAAAAACCCCTTTCGTTGCTCATAAGTTCCCCATTTTTAAAGTATTTCTGTTTTTAATACTATATCATTCTAATCTTCACTGTCAAGGTAATTTTCACATCCTATTCGTAAAGTTCATAACGCCATTCTAATCTAAAATGTTATAATATGACCAATGACATCTGAAGGAGGGTCTATGAAAAGGAGAGATTTTATAAAACTCACTGTTTCAGGATTAGCTGGTTTAGCCTTTAATGATGCCCTTGCTTCTTTGAATCCAGGGGAGCTGCCTGAGCTTGTAGTAGCCCAGGGGACTTCTCACTCAAGACTCACAGAAAAGGCTATTGAGGCCCTTGGAGGAATAAAAAGATTTATATCGAGGGGAGATGTGGTAGTGGTAAAACCCAATATGGCATGGGACAGGACACCTGAACAGGCTGCTAATACCAATCCAGAGGTTGTGCAGGAGGTTGTAAGGTTATGCTATGAGGCTGGAGCAGGGAAGGTAAAGGTCTTTGACAGGACTGTTAATGACCCAAGAAGGGCTTATGTCCAGAGCGGGATTATGGAGGCTGTAAAAAAGGTAGGTGGTGAGATATTTTATGTTGATGACAGAAAATTTAAAGAGGTCACAATAAATGGTGAGGCAATAAAGACCTGGCCTCTTTATACAGAGGTCTTTGAGGCAGACAAGGTAATTAATATACCTGTTGCAAAACACCACAGCCTTGCAAGGCTCACCATGGCAATGAAGAACTGGATGGGTATAATGGGAGGCTCTCGCAGGCAGATACACCAGAGACTCGATGAGAGCCTTGCAGACCTTGCAATGGTTATAAAACCCACCCTTACGATTCTTGATGCAACAAGGATTTTGATAAGAAATGGACCTCAAGGTGGAAATCTTGAGGATGTGAAGGTCTTAAATACTGTTATTGCCGGGATTGATCAGGTAGCAGTTGATTCCTTCGGAGCGACCCTCTTCGGAATGAAAGGAGAAGACCTCGGCTATGTAAAGATCGCCCATAAAAGAGGCCTCGGCAATATGGATCTATCCAGGGTAAAGATTAAAAGGATAAGGCTCTAAATTGAAGACTATTAGACAGTTATCTCAGGGAATCTTCTTGTTATTATTCTTCTACCTATTTCTCCAGACAGAGCCAAAGGGACTCGATGAGCTTGGTTATCCGGTAAAGGTATTTCTTGATTTTGATCCCTTAATATTCCTGAGCACTTTATTAAGCTCAAGGACTATTGTTAAGCTCTTTTATCTCTCCCTTTTAACCATAGTACTTACAATGATCCTTGGCAGGGTATTCTGTGGATGGGTCTGTCCCTTCGGCACATTGAATAATATTGTCAGTCTCCTGAGGAAAAAAGAGCCCTACAGGTTTAAGAGGTTCAGGCTGAAATACCTGATTCTCATCTTTCTGCTAAGTGCCTCTCTTTTTACCCTTCAATTATCAGGCCTTCTTGACCCCATTTCCCTCTTTATAAGGTCATTGACTATCAGCATCTATCCTGCGTTTAATTATAGTTTAAGGTCTCTATTTGACTTTCTATACGATACAGACATAAAGATACTCAAAGATATCTCAGAAACCTTCTATGAGGTCCTGAAGAAATCTATCCTTTCTTTTGAACAGCCCATTTACAGACAGGGTCTATTTATTGGTGGGGTTTTTATCCTTATCATTGGCATAAATCTCTACGAAAGGAGATTCTGGTGCAGATACCTCTGCCCCCTTGGTGCACTTCTTGGCCTTCTCTCAAGATATTCCATTCTTAAAAGGTCAGTAAGCGAGGGATGCAATTCCTGCGGTGTCTGCGAAAGGAACTGTCCATCAGGTGCGATTAATAAAACAAGGGATTGGCTCAAGACAGAGTGTTTCCAGTGCTTTAATTGTGATGACCTCTGCCCTCAGAAGGCTGTCAAGTCAGGTTTTAAAGAACAGAGAGGACTTCAGGTTGATCTAACAAGAAGGCAGGTTATTACATATATTAGCGCGGGGATATTATCTGTTCCCCTTGTAAGGTCAAATCCCTTTTTAAAGGAAGAGTTTCTCAATCCGAGAGTTATCAGGCCACCTGGCAGTATTGCTGAAAAAGAGTTTCTTAAAAGGTGCGTTAGATGTGGTGAATGCATGAAGGTCTGCATAACCAATGGATTACAGCCTGCATTCCTTGAAGCTGGTCTTGAGGCATTATGGACACCCGTGCTTGTGCCAAAGATGGGATACTGCGAATACAGGTGCACCCTCTGCGGCCAGGTATGCCCTACTGGTGCAATAAGGAGATTGTCCCTTCAGGAAAAGGTAAGGATAAAGATTGGCCTTGCCATGATTGACAGGGGAAGGTGTCTTCCTTATGCCCATGGAAGACCCTGTATTGTCTGTGAGGAGGTCTGTCCAACTCCTAAGAAGGCTATATGGTTTGAAAGGGTCCTCATAAAAGACAGAAATGGGAAAGAGAGGGAGATTCAGCAACCCCATGTAGACCTCGAGCTCTGCATTGGTTGTGGTATTTGTGAGGCAAAATGTCCTGTTGTTGATAGGCCAGCTATATATGTCACGAGTATAGGGGAGTCGAGATCAAAAGTTAATCGATTATTGCTGGAGGAATATGGTGGCGGGGGGAGGATTTGAACCTCCGACCTTCGGGTTATGAGCCCGACGAGCTACCAGGCTGCTCCACCCCGCGATAAATTATTATAACTTAACAATTTCCCTAAGGGCAAGGACATTAGCAGACTTCTAAAATAAAAAGCCACTTTTTTACAGTGAATTCTGTACCAAGAATTGTTTGTCTTTAAAAGAAATACAAAACACCCAAGTTATAAAATTTACAAGGGCATTTCATAAGAGAAGTAAAGTTTGATTCCCTTTTCCTCAACATATCTTCTTACTTTTGGAGATGTTTGATAGGTCACTGCTATAAGGAGCTTTTCTCCCTGAAGAAAATCCTCTATCCTCTTTATAGATTTAAGAAATTCATCTACATCCACCTTCTTGAGCTGGCTCTTACATCCACCAATTATCCATATTTCCTTTCCATCCTTCCTTGCCTTTCCAATTATGTTTACCTCCTCGTATTGATCCCTCCCAATCTCAATATAGTCCCTCCTAAGAGGCTCTATAAGCTCAATGCCAAAATCCCTCTTAAGAAGTTCTGGAAGCCCCCTGTAAGCCCTGTCTTCAAGGACATAACCAACAGTATGGGAAAGATTTCCGAGTTGCTCTCTCGTTTTCCTGTGCTCACCAATAAGTTCCCTCAGCTCCTCCTCTGTCCTTTTTTGCGCCTCCGCAAGCTCATTCAACCTCTCCTCTGTCCTCTTCTGTGCCTCCGCAAGCTCCTCTACCACCTTTTCAAGTCTTGTGAGTCTTTCTTCTGTCCTCTTCTGCGCCTCAGCAAGTTCCTCTACCACACCCTCAAGTCTTGTGAGCCTTTCTTCTACCTTAGTAAATCTCTCCTCTGCCTTGACCTGAAATTCTGCCAGCCTGTCAATCCTCTCTGATAGGGTCTTAATATTATTTGATAGTTCATTAACAACCCTTGTAAGCTCTACAAATTCTGCCTTCGTAACTGTATTAGCCAGCTCCTTATAAAGCCTCCCCATTAGCCTTGCAAGGGCTTCTGCCTGCGAAGGCTCAAAGGCACCTTTCAGTTCGTCAAGGATTTCAAATGTGTCAATCATAAAGAATTATATCATAAAAACTAAGGCATGTTTTTAATCTTCTTTATTATCTCTGTAGTAGATACTCCTTCCACATAGGGCAGACTTACAGTCTTCTCTACAAGGTCAGAACCTATAATATCCTCTACCTTCCAGTCTCCACCTTTTACAAGGATATGGGGTCTAAGGAATCTTATAAGTTCATAGGGTGTATCTTCATCGAAGATTACTACATAATCTACCATCTCAAGGCTACTCAGAACCTCAGCGCGGTCATCCTCAGGGTTTACGGGCCTTCCTGGTTTTATTCTTCTCACAGAGCTGTCAGAATTGAGGCCTACAATAAGGATATCTCCCAGTGCCTTTGCCTGTCTCAGATACCTCACATGACCTTTATGAATAATATCAAAGCACCCATTTGTAAATACTATCCTTTTATTAGATTCCTTTGCCTTATCAATAATAGCCTTGAGTTCCTCTGAAAATCCCTTATAAATCTTGTTCATGCCTTTCAAGAACCTCTTTAGCTTTTTTTAAAATCTCTTTGTCTGTCCTGTATCTTGCCTTCTTTATTGCCTCATCTATGGGCAACCAGAGGGACTCCTCAACCTCCCAGTCATGGTCTCCGGGGTCACCTTTTTCATACTTCATCAGATAAAAATGAACTGTCTTCTTACAACGGGTATTCTCTTCCCTTATATAAAACCAGTAAGAAACCTCTCCGAGCTTTTCTATAATCCTTCCCTGAAGACCTGTCTCCTCCCTGACCTCTCTCAGGGCAGTAAGTTCAGGCTCTTCACCACTATCAACAAGACCTTTGGGTAGGGTAAGAATTGACTTTCCTTTTGGTCTGATCATACATACATAAATGCCCTCAGGCCCTTTCTTAAAGAGAACTCCACCTGATGAGACCTGGAATTTCAATAAAGCTGGTCTTGTATTCTTTGCCATATTTAAAAGTTAAGGTATGTCTTTGCCTTTAATAAGTCTCATTATATCGTTATAAAATGCCACTGTAGCAAGGAGGATAATAAAGGCAAGGCCAATCTTCTGGGCTATTGATATAGACCTCTCACTGAGGGGTCTTCCTCTTATTTTTTCTATAAGGAACAATAACAGATGACCACCATCAAGAATGGGTACTGGCAGGAGATTAAGCACTCCTAAGTTAATGCTTATAAGGGCCATAAAGGCAAAAAAGTTCATAGCACCTGCCTCAGCAGACTTCTTAGCTATATCAAATATCATTATGGGTCCGCCAAGGGTTTCAATGGGTATTACCCTCTGGATTAGTTTCACAATAGAGAGGAGTGTAAGGTAAACCACCTCACCTGTCTTAAGGAAACCCTGCCCAAGGGCAGACAGGGGATTGAGTCTCCTTATAAAGGTCTTATCCGAAGGTTTAATGCCAATAAGGCCAACTTCTATCTCCTCACCAAAAAGATTCTTTACCTTTTCCTTTCTCGGAATAACAGTTAATACAATTATTTCTGTTACTCCGCCACCAATCTGCCTTCTAACCTTAATATTCATTGGCTTTTCAGGACTTCTCTGGATACGAGAGGCAAGCTCATCCCAGGCAGTTATTGATTGGCCATCTATTTCAATCACCCTGTCACCAGCACGGAGTCCTGCCCTCTCAGCAACAGAGTCCTTCATCACCTCACCTATCTCTGAGGTAAGGACAGGTATGCCAGCTGTATAAACTCCAGCAAAGATTACTACTGCAAGAAGGATATTAAATAAGGGTCCTGAAAATACAATAAAGGCCCTTCGAGATACAGGCTTGTGGGTAAAGGAAAGGTGCCTCTTTTCCTCTGGTATCTCTTCATCAGGTGACTCACCATAGAGTTTTACATAACCACCAAGAGGAACTGCACTTATGAGGTATTCTGTGTCATTCCTTTTTATACCAGCTATTTTTGGACCAAAACCGAGGGAAAACTTCAGCACCTTCACTCCTGAAAGCCTTGCTGCGAGGAAGTGGCCAAGTTCATGAAAGAATATTACTATACCGAGAAGGACAATTGCATAAAAAACTGTCATCTCATACTCCTTATCTCTTTTTCTGCCTCTCTTCTTGCCCAGGCATCAGCCTCAAGGACATCTTCTATGGTGTTACAGGGCCTTTTCTTGTGTTTATCAAGAACCTTCTTAATAAGGAGAGGAATATCATTAAATCCTATCCTTTCCTTCAAAAAGGCCTCCACAGCAACCTCATTGGCAGCATTGAGGACTGCCGGGAAAGTCCCCTCCTCTTTAAGGGCAGTACAGGCAAGGTCGAGGCAGGGAAATACCTCCCTGTCAGGAGGTTCAAAGGTGAGGCTTCGCAGGGAATTAAAATCAAGGGGCTCAACTACATCAGGAAGCCTCTCAGGATAGGAAAGGGCATAGGCAATAGGAGCCTTCATATCAGGTCTCGAAAGATGAGCAAGGATTGTTCCATCAGAGAATTCTGCCATGGAATGGATTATGCTTTCTGGATGTATCAAAACCTCTATCTTTTCTGGAGGCAGGTCAAAAAGCCAGTGGGCCTCTATGACCTCGAGGCCTTTATTCATTAATGTTGCAGAATCTACTGTAATCTTTGCTCCCATCTTCCAGTTAGGATGTCTGAGGGCCTCCTCAACCCTCACATTCTGAAGCTCCTTTTTAGACCTTCCCCTGAAGGGACCACCTGATGCAGTAAGGATAATCCGTCTTACCTCAGAGGTCTTCCTGTTTTCAAGACACTGGAATATAGCAGAATGCTCACTGTCAACAGGAATTATCCTTGCTGAATGTCTTTTTGCCTCCTCTGTTACTATCTTTCCTGCAATAACGAGGGTCTCTTTATTCGCAAGACCAATGGTCTTACCAAGTTTTATTGCAGAAAGGGTTGGGATAAGACCTGCTGCTCCAACAATAGCAGAGAGGACAAAGTCTGTCTTCTCATGGGTTGCTACAGCTATAAGCCCCTCTGTCCCTGAAAGGACCTTTACATTTACCCTTTTCCTCAGCGCCTGAGCTGTCTCTTCATCTGTTACAGCAACAATCTCTGGGGAAAGTTCCTCTATCTGTTTGACAAGAAGCTCTATATTGCTCTTTGCAGATAGACCGATAATCTTAAACTTATCCCTGTGGCGTCTCACCACCTCAATGGTGCTTCTGCCAATAGAGCCTGTTGAGCCGAGGATACTTATGTTTTTCATGCTCTCATCAGATACCAGTAGAGGAAAGGTGCTACAAAAAGGGCTGAATCTATCTTGTCAAGGACACCTCCATGACCTGGTATTAGATTACTCGAATCCTTAACACCTGCATCCCTCTTGAACATAGACTCAATAAGGTCACCCACTACACAAAGAACTCCTATTATAATACCAAGAAGGAGACCAGCCCTTTCTATATCCATAACCTTTCCAAGAATAACCGAACCAATACCTCCTCCAATAAGGCTTCCGATTGCTCCCTCAACAGTCTTCTTCGGGCTAAGGCTTGGATAGAGCCTCCTTTTACCAATAGTGGAGCCCACATAATAGGCAGAACTATCAGATATCCAGATCACTCCATAGAGATATATAATCCAATGAGGACCGAGCTCCCTGAGCCTCAACTGGTAGGTTATCAGCAGTACTACATACACAAGACCAGTGAGGGAGATACCTGTATCCCTTAAGGCATCCCTTGGCTCCTTTCGGATGAAGGCCCTGAAGAGGACAAGGGCAATAAAAAAAAGGGAGAGGAGGTTTAAAAAATCTCCTGACCTGTTACCTTCTCCAGCCAAAAGACCTCGATAGGAAAGATAAAGAAACAAAAGGCCTCCTGAAATAGAAAGGACAGTCAAACCTGTATTCAACCTGAACATCCTATAGAATTCATAAAGGCCAAGGAGTGCCACAACTGATAGAAGACCAAAGAAGTATCCCCCAGGGAGTTTCATTACATATAGATAAAACAAAGGTATGAATATAACGGCTGTTATCAGTCTCTTCATAGAAGCTCGCCCTTTTTTACTCCAGAAAGGCCCAAGGTCACTGCACCAAATCTCCTCTGCCTTTTCTGAAAATCCTGAATCGCCTCAAAGAACTCCTCTCTTGTAAAATCAGGCCAGAGGGTCTCTGTAAAATAAAGCTCTGCATAGGCTGACTGATAAAGAAGGAAATTGCTCAGCCTCCTTTCACCAGATGTCCTTATAATAAGGTCAGGGTCAGGAAGGCCCTTTGTATCAAGATAATTCTTAAAGTTATCCTCATCAATCTCCTCAGGCTCAACCCTTTCTGCTAAGAGCCTCCTCACAGCCCTGATTATCTCATCCCTTCCACCATAACTCAGGCAGAGGACAAGGTTCATGGATGAGCCATCCAGGGTTGCCTCCTCTACATCCCTGATTATAGATATAACATCCTCTGGAAGCATATCTCTATTTCCAATAGTCCTGAACCTGATACCCTTACTCACAAGGGTTTCTTTCTCTTTAATAAGATACTCTTTAAGTAAGCTCATTAAGGTAAAGACCTCATCAAGGGGTCTTCTCCAGTTTTCTACTGAAAAGGTATAAAGGGTAAGATTCCCGAGGCCAATCTCGTAGGAGGACTCAATTATCTCCTTTGCCCTCTGGGCACCCCTTCTGTGGCCTTCTGTCCTTGGCACACCTCTCAGCTCTGCCCATCTTCCGTTTCCATCCATGATTATAGCAATATGCTTGGGAAGTCCTGACATGTATATTACCTCTGTTTCAATTCCTTATAGTTAGGCTCGCAACAACCATGGATGGAAACGGAAAAGATATAAAGCCTCGTCTGTTTGGGATTCTCACCTTTAAGGAGACTGCTCAGGCTGAATCCCATAAAGGGTTTCTGAATAATATAAAGCCTGTCTCCTGTTATAGAAAAGTCTATAATAGCTCCACCAACCTCTTTCACTGTTTCTTCCTCCATTGTCTTACCATTCCATCGGAGGGCTCGAATCTCTGAAGAGCTCCATCCTATACCCTTGGCGGCGCCAGCAACAGGCCTTCTTTTTATAAAGAAGACCCTTTCTTCAGCTAAGATAAACCTGTCCTTAAGGCTCCAGACCTCTTCCTTTAATAGTGGTGAAGGGCTTGCCTTCTCGAATTGGAAAAAGGCCCCTCCTGTATCTTCATTACTCCTCCAGAGGAGCTCTCCTTCTATACTGAAGAGAGCAAGATAACCCTTATCATCCTGAACAAGGACCTTGCATTTATCTTCTCTAATACTCTCTTTTGGTGGCGAAAGGAACTCACAATCTCCAAGAAATAAAAAACTATAAATGTCTATTCCCTTTATCTTAAGCCCTAAGGGCTCAAATCTGAAGGAGAGGTCCTTCATACCCTCAATTATTTTTAGCTCTTTTATCTCTCCAGAAGGGCCTTCATAAGGAGAATAGGCCTGCCAGAAAAGCCTTCCATTACTTAACCTGAGGATACCCTCTGTTCTGTAGAGTTCCCTGAGCTCGCCTTCCTGCAGTTCGTAGACCTCTGAATAAGCTCTATCTCCTTTTATAAAGGAGACTATAATATCTGCCCTGTTATTTTTATTGAGCTGAGCAGTGTATAGTCCTATAAGCTCTCCCTTCAGTTTTTTTTCATAAAGACCCTTGAGACTTACACCGAGTTTGTAGACCTCTATGGAGTCGTCTGTTGCTAAAACAAGTTCTTGCACAGCATCTCCATCTACATCAGCAATATTAATAAATCTTACACTCCCTGGAAGTCTGAAACTCAAAAGCAGGTCAGAACCTTTAAGCTCTTCCTCATAAAGGGCCTTCTCCTTTTTTACATTTTCAAGATACTCCTTTGGAAGCTCTACCTCACCTGTAATAAAGACCTCACCTGTATCAGACCACTGAACAGCCTGCCTGAGGATATTGGCTCCCTCTGCCTTGAGTATTATGGTTATATCAGAAGAGGATGGATCATTAACAAATTCAAACCTTACAGGGTCATCTCCACCAGATTTAAGAACCTTCAAATAATCATCAGCAACAAAATAATCAACTCCCTTTTCTTCCTTAAGAAAGACCCTTAAGGGTCTCTGAAAGGAATGGAGCTTTGCACCAGACCTGACACTTCCCTCAATAAGCCTTGCGAGAGAATAATCCTCATAGACCTCTTTAATCTCAATAGTACCGATCTTTATCTCTCCAGTTCCTATCTCTTCTTTTGTTACTGGATGTTTTATTGTCTCAGATACCACAAGGTCAAACCTCATATATTTTAAAATCCCATCCTTTGAACCAGCATTAACCCTCAGGTTATCTTTACTTTCGCCAGTAACAGTTGCCTTTATATCCTTAAAGAATGAGATAAGTCCTGAGCGGAGTTTCAAAAGGGGATTGGCAACTGTTACTTCTGCCACTGTTACTTTTGCCACCAACAAATAGGAGGCCAAAGTTAAGAAAAGAAACAAAGACAAGGAAAAAAATAAGTGTATCCTCTTTTCCCTTATATTCAATATTAACTCCTTAATAGTAAAGTAGTTCAATCACACCTGTCCAAAATAAAGTTTGAATGGGCATAAGGCTGAAGGATTAGGTTATAGCGTGGAGCGAATAGCGTATAGCGTGTAGGGAGTAAATCTTATTTCTGTTCGCTACCCGCTATACGCTCTACGCTTACTTCAGCCTAAAGCCTGAGGCCTTATGCCTATTTAAATAACTCATCGCAATTTGTTTTGGACAGCAGTGGTAGTTCAAGATAGTTTAACAGCTTACTCCTTGAAAAAACAAGGAAAGGTTTGTTAAAGTTTTTAATCTATGGATGAGCTGAAAAGACTGAGAGAACAGATTGACAGAATTGACGACAGGATCCTTGAACTCCTCACAAAGAGGGCAAACCTTGCCATAAAGATTGGGAAGATAAAGAAAAAATCACTGATTAATGCCTATGTGCCTGAAAGGGAGAAGGCAATTCTCGAAAGGCTCCTTAAAAAGAACAAAGGCCCTTTTCCTGATAATGCATTGAAGCTTATCTACAGAGAGATCTTTTCTGTAAGCAGGTCCCTTGAAGAACCCCTTAAGGTTGCCTGTTTAGGACCTTTAGCTACCTTCACTCATCTTGCTGCAGTAAAGCACTTTGGCACCTCTGCCCAATACCTACCTGAAGAGAGCATAAAGGCAGTATTCGAGGCAGTCTTGAGGGACTGGGCTAATTTCGGAGTTGTGCCTGTGGAGAATTCAACAGAAGGTGTGGTTAGCTACACCCTGGATATGTTTATGGATTATGACCTCTTCATCTCTGGAGAGATAATGCTTGAGATAAGCCACAACCTCCTATCACTGACGGGTGAAAAGGCAAAGGTCAAACGAATATACTCCCATCCTCAGGCAACAGCCCAGTGCAGGAGATGGCTTGAGAAGAATATGCCAGGTGTTGAGATTATAGAGGCAACAAGCACAGCAAGGGCAGCAGAACTCGCATCAAAGGATCCTGAAGGAGCTGCTATAGCTGGAGACCTGGCTGCCCAGTATTATGACCTCGAGTTTGTGGAAAGACACATTGAGGACTTCAAGGACAATTTTACGAGATTCCTTGTTATATCAAAGACAATGGTTCCACGGACAGGTAAAGATAAGACATCAATAATGCTTTCTTTAAAAGACAGGCCTGGTGCCCTTCATGACCTCCTTACTCCTTTTAAGGAAGAGAAGATTAATCTCACCAAGATAGAATCAAGACCCTCAAAGACAAAGGCATGGCAGTATATATTCTTCATAGACCTTGAGGGCCACATACAGGACCAGAAGGTAAAAAGGGCCCTTGAAAAGGTAAAGGAGATCTGCATAGATTTCAAGTTTCTCGGTTCCTATCCAAGACACGACTGAGGTGGCAAAAGTAATAGTGAGGACTTCAGATTTCATTAAAGATATAAAACCCTATGTGCCAGGAAAACCCATTGAAGAGCTCCAGAGGGAGCTTGGCATAAGGGATATTGTTAAACTTGCATCAAATGAAAATCCCCTCGGGCCTTCAAAAAAGGCCCTTTCAGAAATCCGCAAAGGTCTGAAGGGTCTCCACAGATATCCAGATGGTAGCTGTTATTATCTAAAAAAGGAGCTCTCAAAGAGGCTTGGCATAAGTCCTGAAGAGCTTATAATAGGAAATGGTTCTAATGAGCTCCTTGATATTGTTGCAAAGACCCTCCTCATGCCAGGTGATAATGCGGTTATGGCAAGACCCTCTTTTGTTGTTTACTCCATGGCCACAAGGATAGCAGGGGCAACACCTGTTGAGATACCCCTTACAGAGGACATGAGACACGACCTTATGGCAATGGCAGGGGCAATAACAGAAGGTACGAGGATTGTCTTCATTGCCAATCCCAATAATCCTACGGGAACAATTGTCCGTAGAGAAGAGTTTGACCTGTTTATGAAGAAGATACCAGGACATGTCCTTGTGGTAATGGATGAGGCCTATTATGAATATGTAACTGATAAGGAATATCCCCAGACAATAGAATATTTCCGAAGAGGCTATCCCATTCTTATCCTCAGGACCTTCTCGAAGATCTATGGCCTTGCAGGTCTGAGGATTGGCTATGGCATAGGACCGAGGGAATTATTGAATGAGATGAATAAGGTAAGGGAGCCCTTCAATGTCAACAGCCTTGCCCAGGTTGCTGCCATAGGTGCCCTTAAAGACCAGAGACATGTTAAAATGTCTAAGGAGCTTAACAGGAGAGAAAAGGTCTTTCTTTATAATGAATTAAAAAAACTCGAGATTGATTTTGTTCCTACAGAGGCAAATTTTATATTTATGAGATTTCCCTTTGAGGTTCAGGAACTCTTTAATGAGATGCTAAATAAAGGTGTAATCATAAGACCTGTGGGAAAAAGGGAGATAAGAGTCACGATAGGCACAAGAAAGGAGAATAAGAGGTTTATAGAGGCATTAAAGGAAAGCCTTAAAAGGAGGAACCTATGGACATAATAGTACTAAAACCTGAGACAACAGACGAAGAGATTCAAAACATTATTAAAAAACTTGAACAGAAGGGCTTTAAAACAACCCTATCAAGGGGAGCAGAAAGGACCATAATTGGGGTTATTGGTGACACCTCAAAGATAACAGAGGAAGAGGAAGAGACCTTCAGGGTGATGCCAGGGGTTGAGAATGTTATGAGGATACTTAAGCCCTATAAGGTAGCGAGCAAGGACTTCAAAAAGACACCAACCCTTATTGAGGTAAAAGGTCATGTGATTGGTGGAAATAAGGTTCATGTAATGGCAGGGCCATGTTCTGTTGAAGGAAAAGAGATGATTATAGATATAGCAAAAAAGGTTAAAGAGGCTGGTGCTACCTTTCTCAGGGGTGGAGCCTATAAACCGAGGACATCTCCCTATTCATTCCAGGGCCTCGGTGAAGAAGGCCTGATTTATCTTAAAGAGGCCTCAGAAAAGACAGGGCTTCCTGTTGTAACAGAGCTCATGGATCCGAGGGACCTCGACCTTTTTGTAAAGTATGTGGACATCATCCAGATAGGGGCAAGGAATATGCAGAACTTCAGGCTTCTCCTTGAGGTAGGTTCTGTAAATAAACCTGTGCTTTTAAAGAGGGGGCTTTCAGCAACAATAAAAGAATGGCTCATGAGTGCTGAATATATCCTTTCACGGGGAAATCCGAATGTTATACTCTGCGAACGCGGGATAAGAACCTTTGAAACAGCCACAAGGAATACCCTTGACCTGAGTGCAGTGCCTGTCCTTAAGCAAATGACACACCTTCCTGTTGTTGTTGATCCAAGCCATGGCGTTGGAAAATGGGACCTTGTGCCTTCAATGGCAAAGGCAGCCATAGCAGCAGGTGCAGATGGACTTCTCATAGAGGTCCATCACAATCCTCAGGAAGCCCTTTCTGATGGAGAGCAGTCCTTGAAGCCCGATGCCTTTAAAGCCCTAATGGAAGAGCTTAAACCAATAGCAAAGGCTGTTGGAAGGGAGATTTAATGGGCAAGAATATAGTCCAGAAGATCATAGAGGGTCATCTCATCTCAGGAAGGCCTGAGCCCGGAAACCTCATAAGCCTTAAGGTTGACCAGGTATATACACAGGATGCCACAGGCACAATGGCATGGCTTGAGTTTGAGGCTATTGGGATTCCGAGGGTAAAGGTCCCCCTTGCTGTCAGTTATGTTGACCACAATACCCTCCAGACAGACTATATGAATCCTGATGACCATGCCTTTCTTCAGAGTGTAGCAGCAAGGTATGGTGCCTGGTTCTCAAAGCCAGGCAATGGCATATCCCATCAGGTTCATCTCGAGAGATTTGCCGCACCTGGTAAGATTGCCCTTGGTACAGACAGCCACACCCCAACAGGCGGTGGTATCGGGATGCTCGCAATTGGTGTTGGTGGTCTTGAGGCTGCAAGCGTAATGGCTGGAGAACCCTTCGAGATTACCATGCCAAAGGTCGTGCTTGTAAGACTCATTGGAGAACTCCAGAGACCCTATGTAACTGCAATGGATGTTATTCTTGAACTCCTTAGAAGACTCACTGTCAAAGGCGGAGTTGGCAAGGTCTTTGAATATGGAGGGTCTGGGGTAAAGGGCCTCTCAGTTCCTGAAAGGGCAACCATAACAAATATGGGTGCTGAGCTTGGAGCAACTACTTCCATATTCCCTTCTGATGAGACAACAAAGAGGTATCTTAAGGCTCAGGGAAGGCTCAAGGACTGGATAGAGCTTAAGGCAGATGAGGATGCAAGATATGACGAGATAATAGAGCTCGATTTATCAAAGATTGAGCCCTTGATAGCCCAGCCCCACAGTCCCGACAATGTAGTGCCTGTGAAGAAATTAAAAGGGAAAAGGGTCGATCAGGTATGCATTGGCAGCTGCACAAACTCCTCTTATTCCATAATGAGGCAGGTTGCCTCCATACTCAGGGGAAGGACAATCGCAAGGCATGTAAGCCTCCTTATAAACCCTGGCTCGAAACAGGTCTATGAGATGCTCTCAAGGGATGGCTCAATAGCAGATATGATAGGTGCAGGTGCAAGGATCCTTGAGTGTGCCTGCGGGCCCTGCATTGGCATGGGTGGTGCACCTGGAACAGGTCAGGTCTCTGTGAGGTCCTACAACAGAAACTTCAAAGGAAGGTCTGGGAACAAGGAAGCCTTTGTATATCTTGCAAGTCCTATAGTCTGTGCTATCTCAGCAGTAAAAGGGGAATTGATTGACCCGAGAGAATCGGGCATACCTGTAGAGGCACCTCAAGATATAGAGGAATTCCTCATAAACGACAACCTCCTCATACCACCTGAGGATAATCCTGAAGGTATAAAGGTGATTAAAGGGCCAAACATAAAGGAGGTTCCTGTAAAAGAGGGGATAGAGGAAGAGGTATCAGCCACAGTTCTTCTAAAACTCGGGGACAATATAACAACTGATGATATTATGCCAGCAGGGTCAAAGATACTGCCCCTCAGGTCGAACATACCCGCTATATCAGAATATGTCTTTCACAATATTGACCCAACCTTTTCCAGAAAGGCCCTTGAATTAAAAGAAAGGGGGGGTGTGGTCATAATTGGTGGAGACAATTATGGTCAGGGCTCTTCAAGGGAACATGCTGCCATTGCACCAATGTATCTGGGTGTCAGGGCTGTGATAGCAAAATCCTTTGCAAGGATTCACAGGGCAAACCTCATAAACTTTGGCATATTACCCCTTATATTTAAAAACCCTGAGGACTATGAAAGGATTTCCCAGGGAGATTCTTTAAGAATAACAGGTATTAAAAAAGCCCTTCTGGACGGTGCAGGAGAGATAGTTGTTGAGAATATAACAAAGAAAAATTCCTTCTCAGTAAGGCTTGAATTTAACGAAAGGGAAAGGAGATTATTGCTTTCAGGTGGACTCCTCCCTTATCTAAAAGAAAAGGCCTGAATTACTCCTCAACAATCTCTGTCCTTATAAGGGCAACAATGGCTGAATGGGGAACTATAAGGTACTTCTTGCCTTCAAACTCTATCTCGACTGCTGAGTCCTTTAGAAAAATGGCATAATCACCCTCCATTGCCTGAAGGGGTATGTACTTTGGTTTCTTCCTATGCTTCCATGGGTCCTCACTTGAGGAATTTACATCATGGATAAGATATCCAGGCCCTGTTTTTACAATATACCCTGCCTGCACCTTCTCCTTCTCCTTTACAGTAGGAGGTAGATAGAGACCCGCACCCGTAAGAGACTCCCTCTCATCGAGCTCAATCAGTACCCTATCACCAACAACAATCAGATTCTTCTTTGCCTTCATAAATTATTTTAACATTCCCCATTTTGAGTCTAAAAGGCCTCATCTGCCTTAAGAGTTGAGCAACTGGTGAAGGAGATGGGATTCCCTTTTGTAAAATCCCTCTGTATGAAAGGACTCAGGGAGTTTAAAAAACTCATAATCAAGGTGATGACAGAACTCGTGCACAAATGTCCTGAGGAATGTCTTGAAGGCTATTATTTTTGCCTTCTTTGCTGTCTTCATCCAGAGTATAATAGCTGGCATAAAATTATCCATTTTTGGATAATAAAGGCCGTGAAGCTCTCCATAATGATTTGATGGCCTCACCTCAAGGACCTTTATCCTCACAGGAGAAACATGAAACCTCTCAGAAAGGGCCATTGCAAGTTCCCTTAAATATCTCTGGATGGAGAGAATCTCCTCATTTTTTAAAGATTCTTCAAGGGACTTCACAAGGGGAAAAAGGGATTCAGCATTTAAAAGTGGCAGGGAGGTGATGCTGTCACTTTTATTGTATATCTCCTTTTCCTTTTGCCTCAGTCTCTCATAATATTTAAATGGCATACACACCTGCCCAAAATAAAGTTTTAATTGGCATAAATAGGCTGAAGGCCATAGGCAAATTAGGCTATAGGCTGAAGGCTTAAGGCTGAAGAAAAATAATTCCTTAAAGGCAACTTCAGCCTTCAGCCTCTGGCCTTAAGCCTGTTTGAGGCCTTATGCCTATTTTAAAAGCTCCTTCCAAGCTCTTCTACCTCTTTTCTTCCCTTTTCGAGTTCTTCCACCTGCTCCTTATCAAGCATCAAAAGAAGGGTCTGGAACTCTCCAACATGGGTCTTTTCTTCTCTTGCTATATCAAGAAAGACCTTTTTTATCTTCTCATTCTTTGAAAGGCCAGCAAGCTGTTCATAGAGATTAATGGCATCAAGTTCTGCGATTATGCCAATCCTTAATATCTCCTTCTCAAGGTCTGCCTCTGAAAGCCCTGCTGTGTCAAAGGGAATCTTAGAAAGCATAAAGACCTCCTTTTTGAGGATATTCTATCAACTACCCTTACCTGTGTCAACGAGGGCCGTGTTAAAATTATCTTATGCCGAAGACAGGGATTGCCACGCTTCCCCTACACCATGGCAAGGCACCGAAATGGCTTTTTGAGAGAATGGTGAGCCTTGCAAGGGAGATAGCCTTTGCCATTATCTCTGAATTTGGTCAGGAGGAATTTCTTAAAAGGCTTTCAGACCCATTCTGGTTTCAGGCCCTTGGTTGTGTCCTTGGTTTTGACTGGCATTCAAGTGGCCTCACAACTACTACAACAGGTGCTTTAAAAGAGGCCTTAAAGGGCATGGAAAGGGAAACAGGTCTATTCATTGCAGGTGGCAAAGGCCTCACTTCAAGAAAAACACCAGACCAGATCTTGAGCCATGCCAGTAAGTATGGAATCAATCCTGAACCCCTTATCTATGCCAGCAGGATTACTGCAAAGGTGGATAATTCTGCTCTGCAGGATGGTTATCACCTTTATGCCCATGTGTTTTTCTTTACTTATAAAGGTGAATGGGCTGTTATTCAGCAGGGCATGAATCAGTCAGAGAGGACTGCAAGGAGATACCACTGGCTCAGCTCAGAGATTAAAAGCTTTGTTGAAGAGCCCCATAGTGCGATATGCTCTGAGAAGAAAGAAAAGAGGGTTTTGAATATGGTCTCAAGGGAGAGTAAAGAGGCAAGGGAGATATCCACCATGCTTGCACGGCAATCTCCAGAAAAGACGATTTCTGAATTCAACAGGCTCAGGGAGCTCAACCTTTCAAAAAGACATGAGATAACAGTAAATGATATAGACCCTCAGAAGCTTTACAGGGTTTTACTGAAAACCTATGAAAGAATGCCTGAGGATTTCGAGGCCCTTCTCGGCATCCAGGGAGTTGGACCAAAAACTATAAGGGCACTGAGCCTCGTGGCAGAGCTCATATATGGAAAGGCACCGAGCTTTAAAGACCCTGCAAGGTTCGGCTTTGCCCATGGAGGAAAGGACGGTACACCCTATCCTGTGGACAGAATTATCTATGACAGGACGATAGAGGTAATGAAAAGGGCTATTGAGTCTTCAAGACTTGGAAACCATGAGAAGATTCAGGCAATCAGGAGGCTTGCAGGATATTTCGGTATTTAGACTATCTCTGTTGTTCTTTGAACCCTTAAAGCCATCTGTCTTAATATCTCTCTTATAAGCTCGGGCATCTCTGAGGCGAGCCTCTCCATATTCTGAAAATCTATTGTAAGAACCTCTGTATCCTCTATTGCCTTTACAGTAGCAGACCTTGGCATCCCCAGAAGGAAGGAGATCTCTCCTATATAGTTTCCCTTTTCAAGGATCGCGATAAATTTACCAGACTTTTCTACACCTACCCTGCCATTAAGGATATAAAACATCCTGTCCCCCCTGTCGCCTTCATTAAAAATCACTTCACCAGACCTGTAGGTAATTACATATCTATCCTTTATCTTCTCTGGAAGCCCCTTAGAGCCCGTAAGGGCCTCTTTCAGGATCAATGCCTCTTTTCTCTGAAGGGCTGAGGCTATCTCAGCACCGAATAAAAAGACTATCTGGGAATAGTATATCCATATAATCACAATAAATATAGATTTAAAAGAGCCAAAGGTAAGACCATAACCTGGATTATATGAAAGCATGAGATTAAAAAGAGGTTTCATTAAAAACCAGAGGCAGGTTGCAGAAAAAGCACCCCAGAAGAGATTCTTTTCCTTAAGCCTGATTTCTGACCCCTGACTTCTGTTGAAGGTAAATGCCCAGTAGAGGAATAAAAAGAGTAAAAGGACTACAACAAAAGAGACAGCTTGCCCTGCATAGATAGGTATCCGAAAAAATGGAATAACAGACTTAACAAAATCTATTAAGAGTCCTCTTATGGCAATGAGACTGACAACGAGTATAAAAAGCACAATGATAAGGACATCAAAGAGTTTTTCAATAAGATAGGGCTTTCTTATTCCTATCCTGAATATTATTCCGAGGGAGCTTCTTATGGAGGAGGAAAGGGGAAGGATACTCCACAGTAGAATCATAAGATTAATTATTCCAACTCCCTTTTTCAGTCCTATAACCTTTTTCACCTCCCTCATAACAACCTCACTGTACTTAGGGATAAACTGCATAATAAGTTCCTGAATCCTTATAAAGGCCTTCTCTGATGACCCTATCAGGGAGCCAGCAATATAGGTAATAAGAAATAAGGCAGGGACGATACTCAGGGCAGTATAAAAGGCCATGGAGGCAGCCATGTTCATATCATTATTTTTCCTGAAGGAAGAAAAGGCCTCCTTAAGGATAAGCAAGGGAGTGAATCTCAGAAGCCACACTTCAGTCTTCCCTCAAGGTCATCAACAAACTGCCTCGCTGTCCTTCCTGAAAAGCTTCCGTGGCTTATTGCCCATTGAAGGGCCTCCTGCCTTAATGTCTCTGCCTCTACCTGGATGTTTCTCAATTTTATGTAATTGGCTATTATCTCAAGATAAAGAGCTGCATCAAATTCAACCAATCTATTAATAGACTCATTAAGCCGTCTGATCTCATTGATAAGGACATCCATATTCTCACCAGAACTGTTACCTCGCCCCAAATCTTACCTCAACTCTATAAACTCGCTCAGCCACT
>Ga0272445_1000699_pt1 | contig 29749 bp, 25 predicted proteins | sample YNPCB0031_FD_194404 | JGI IMG/M metagenome (GOLD analysis project Ga0272445, IMG submission 194404) | Hot spring sediment microbial communities from Yellowstone National Park, WY, United States - YNP-CB-003-1 | ecosystem: Environmental > Aquatic > Thermal springs > Hot (42-90C) > Sediment... | reverse complement strand
ACTTCCCAACATTCAGAAGAAAATGGCTAAAAAGACCCACAGTTAGCGAAATGCTTAAAGTAAAGCGTGTTCTCGAGGAGAGAGGCCTAAAAACAGTTATTGTACAAACAGAACGCGGACACATAGGGCCTGGAAACAGAAGACTTGGATACTCCCTCTAACACTCTTTACCCTCTGACCAGGCTAAAGGATTATAGGCTGTTCTATAAGATAAAATGGGGGTAGAAGCGTTAAACCTTTAAAAGATATGAAATTGAATACAGTTCAGTTAGGAGAATGTGCATCCTCATTGCGTCTATTATAAGTCGTGGAGCTGAATAGTTAATATGCATTGCCTTTCTAAATGTTTTTAAGTCTTAGTGTCACTAAATCACTACTGCTTTTATTCCCATAATCTTTGCAAAATTTGCTATAGGTTCTACATAGTCTCCGTAGATCATGCTAGCATGATGTATGAATCCTTCTTCTATTAGGGTTCTGTACATCTTATCCAGATCCTCTACCTCTACCCATACCCAGCTTCCTCTAAATACTCCTTCTTCTTCTAATGCTCTTCCTCTTGTTATAAGCAATTTAAATTCTCCTCCGTATTCAACTAGCCTACTTATAGTAACTACACCAGGTTTTAGCATTCCTTCATAACTTCCATAGGTATTCTCAATACCTACTCTTCTATGTAACCTAAAGTGGTATAGCAAACTACACCTTCCTAGGCACAAAGCTGGTGGAGCATTTCCACAATGCCATGCTAAAAATACGTTTGGCTTCGATGGGTGCCTTATAGTCCAGTCTATGAAAAATGGAGGTGAAGTTTCTAGTGATGCTTCGTACTGTATCAGCATTGTGAGAGCTCCATATACATCAGCTTCGCACGACGACATTATGCCTGACTGAGTTAGTCTTGCTAACACATGACAAGGTGTTACGCCGTAGTACCTCTGTATCTCATTCCAGCACCTAAATCCAAGCCCAGATAACTTCTTTTCACTAGCAATTCTTCTTAATACCACCTCAACTTTAGCTATTCTTAGTAATGCTTCTCTAGGTACTTTTGATATGTCTGCATAGGAACTGATGCTATCTATAACTTTAATAACATTAGGATCATCATTGGGTAAACGCCTAGCCTCTTCCACTACCTCTAGCAAGGTTATGGGTATTACCCTCTGCTTAAACTTTTTAATCATAGCCTCTTCATTGAAAGCCACTGTTTCAAACCTTTCTGGCCTCGGGCCCACAAGACCTATTCTAGCGCCAACAAATCTTCTGTGGATTGCCACAACACGTATGAAAAGATCTAAAGACTTAGTGAAGCCTTCATCCTCTGGAAATACTATGCCTCCGTATAGAAACGGTATTTCTCTACGATGTAGTGCTGAAGCTAGTGATAGAGTTCCGCAAAACGAATCTGATCTCCTATAGCCACCTTCCAATGCAGGAGGCTCTTTTGTTGCAAGTATCATTATTGGGCTGTCCCTGAACTCCTCAGCAATTCTAGCTCCAGCAATCTCATCACCAAATGTTAATGTTACCAGCATTAGACCATTTATGCCTCTACTCTTAAATATCTCAATGACTTTTTCAGCATCATTATCATCAGCAACAAGACCAATCTTTGTATCGCCATCCTCTGGATATATAAGCTCAATAATACTGCCAAATTTATTAGATATAACCTCAATAAATCTCCTCTTTAATTCCTGAGCCCACGCTTCATCAAAACCATATCTATGTAAAGGCACGAGCCCAAGCCTAATCTTATCCAAGTACATCACCTTAAAATTATAGCATTCCTTAAATAGAGGATGACACTTAGTTAGAGACTTACTACCTCACTTTTTAAGTGATTTAATTACAGAAACCATTCTCTCTCTAAATTCTATATACTCTTGGATAAATTCATCCATCATTTTCTTTGTAGGCGAATACATAGACCACTCATTTGGAGAAACACCTCTACTTCCATAGTCTTTGTTTATACCTACGTTCTTTAAAAGCTCATTTACCTCAGGCGAGGCTTCATAAGCTTTGACGAAGTTTTCCATTTGGAGCAATATTTCAAGATATTTGCTGGGCAGCTGTTGGTTTATTGACTCCTTCAAGTCCTCTAAATTTACTCCTTTCTTAATAATCTCTAGTGTAACATTTAGTTGCTGTGGGGGATTCTCTGTGTTGGTCATATTTCTTGAGGATAACGTGTATAGGGTGTCAATTGGCTTTCTTTTTGCAGCAGGTAAGAGATCTATTCTATCTATGATTGTTTGCGCCTCTTTAGGTGTTAAACCAAATTCTCTAATTAGGTGATTTACCCACTTTTCTCTGTTCCAGGGACTGAACAGTATTTCGTAAACTCTTTGAGCTACAAATGTACCTGCAAGTCTTATTGCTTCTTCTACTGGTTTTAGATGCGATAACGCTTCTTCTTTAGATTTGTAGAATCCCAAGTTAACTAAAGCATTTATGAATGGCTCTCTTAACAGATCTCTGCCTAGGACTCTCCTACTGCACAAGAAGTTTACAATAGACTTGAGATCCTGATTCTTAATTTTACTCCAAACTTCTTCCTTGACTCCTAGACCCTTCGCAAGTGCCTCCAGAACATCAAACCTCTTAGACTCATTAACATTCATAAGGGCTTTTAATAGAATATCCGAAGCCACATCTTCTCTCAAATACTCTTCCAGCCTACCACCCATATTAGTGACATAGGTCTGCGTAGGTATAATGCCTCTTCTAATCGCTTTAGCCATGCCCTTCATGGCAGCATAAGCTAGTAAAACTTCTTGAGAAAGCCCAAAGCTTATAGTGATATTCTGGCCAATGCCCATCTCATTTATTTTTTCAATAATTTCATGTGCTGCAGGATAAGCTGCTGAGACTTTTATAACAATATTCGCTCTACCTTTTTCAGGGACATTGAAGCCCCACCACAGGTACTCGTCATAAACCGTCAAATCTTTTTCAAGTCTAGATACAAACTTCTTAGCATCTTCAATACTCCTCTTTGCATCGTGTGCAAGTAGAGGATTCAGTTGATAGCTAACTAAGCCATCGTGATAATTAGACAGTATAAAAGGCACTCTAAATACGTAGAAGTTGTCCATCAGAGTAAATCTTGTTGCTTCCATAGCTATGTCGTCTGCATATCCATCGGGATTCTCAAACCACTCAGGGTGCTCTTTAATTAAAAATTCTTGAGCATAGCTCCTGAACTTCTCTAGAAGCTCAGGGTCATCGTTATACGCAATTGCTACTAAAGGTGGGTTAGTTGATACCTGCACAAAACCCAGGTGTCTTAAGAATCTTAAGCCTATAGCATAGTCATTTCCAAATTTGCACATTTTAGCTTCATATGCCTTCCTATAGAAAGAGTTCCTTAGCTCATTAATCATGGCGTAGGCGTAGGTCCTAGCTAGAGAGTTTCTATCCAATTTTTTGGCAACTTCTTGAGCTACATACGCATGTAGACTATTGCCCCTACCGACCTTCATTAATTCACTAAGCTGTAGATCTATTACAGCTTCCATAATCACAGCAAGTCCAAGGCTTTCCCTCTCTAGAGCCTCCCAGTAATCTAATGCGTTTACCAGGACGCGTATGTAATCATTGGCCTCCTCTTCACTATACCCAGCCCACCTACTTTCAGCACCAGCCAAGTTAAATATCATTTCAAAGAAAGTATCATATATTCTAGCCCTTTTTATAACCGCAGACTCCACAAGATTTCCACTAGAATTCAAAAAATCTTCACTCTTTAGCATATGGTCAACTCTTCTAATAAGAGCTGAAAAAACTTCTTTAGCTATCTTAACAAACTCTGGGTGAAGTATATGGTCTGCTGCAAGTTTTGACCAACCCATTAATGCTGTTTTTATTATGTGATCAGCATGGTCAACTCTAGGAGGAATAGGTAGCGTAAGGGGCTCTACTTTCGCGCTCTTTACTATCTTGATAACTTCTTCTTTTAAAGCCTTTGAACTCAAATTATGAACGCCCATGATGTGTTTCTACTCATGTCTACTGCATATAAATTTTGCTAATATGAATAGTTAAATAATTATAAGCAGTCTAACAGTTATATCAATAATATTTGTTTGTTATTAGGGGTGGCTTTTCATAAAGTTAACAGGCAATTGTTTTTCAAAATCAAGAGGTGCCTTACAATAAATACTGCAAGTATTATTTCTATGGCACGTTATGAATAGTAGGATTTTATTGTAATTTATATAACGGAAAAATTATAAAGACAAACTTATAAGGTTCTTTTAGTGGATACTATGAAGAATAAAGGTATAGAAGTTCTGCTCAGCTCAGGTAGACTTCGTATAGAATTCTACGACAGTAACATAGTGCATGTCATTCACATCCCCCAAGGCTCTGAAGCAAAAGAGAGTTTCACTATTGTCGCTAAACCAAAGGATGTGCCTTTTACTGTTAGAGAAACAGAAGACGTGATTACAGCTTCATCCAATGAGATTTGCGTTACCATTGATAAACGTAATGAAGTAGTAACATTTAGACTCGGCTCTGTAGAGATTAAAGAGGTTGCTAGGCGCAGCAGTGAAGTGGCAGCCTATGGCACAAGGTACATGGTATTTGAACAGGTATTTGAAATTGAGTCAGACTCAGGTCTATATGGTCTTGGTCAGCATGCTGGCTTTTCCGCACATGGCGTGTTTAATTACAGAAATCACACTGTATATCTTGCTCAAAGGAATACAGATATAGCCATACCGTTTCTAGTGTCCAGCGCTGGATATGGAATTTTCTGGGATATGTATTCTATGGGTGTAGTGGAGTCTAGAGGTAATGTCCTTAGAGTATGGTTTGAAGCAGGAGATTTCCTAAGCTATTTCCTGATATACGGACCTGATATGGATAGAGTTATAGCTGGGTATAGGTGGTTAACAGGAAAAGCAGTTATGTTACCTAGGTACGCCTTTGGATATTGGCAGTCTAAGCTACGGTATGCTAGCCAAGATGAGATAGTTTCCATAGCTAAGACATTTAGAGAAAAAGGTATTCCAATAGATGTAATTGTTCAGGATGCGAGATATTGGAGTCATTTTGATGGTTGGAATGCACTTAAATTTGATAGAACGGCTTATCCAAACCCAAAGAAAATGGTCGAAGATCTGCATAATCTAGGGGTTAGGCTAGTCATATCTATTTGGCCTATATTTGAAAAGAAAGCTGAAATCTACTGGGAAGCAGCTAGAAGAGGTTGCTTAATGGGTGGCGGGCACGAAGACTTTGGCGTTGTTAATGTGTTTAAAGGGGAGTGTAGAGAGTGGTTTTGGAAAGCAATAAGTGATGCATTCTTCAGCATAGGAATAGATGGCTGGTGGTTTGACGCGTCAGAGCCTGAGATTTGCAGATGGCCTGAGCTAATCTACGTAACATGGCAAAAAGGTTTAGACGTAGGTAATGGAGAGAAAATGATTAAGTACCTAAACATATACTCCTTGCTAGAAGCCAGGGCTGCTTACGAAGGTCAAAGAAAAGAATCCAATAAGAGAGTACTTATACTTAGCCGATCAGCTTTTGCAGGAATTCAAAGATATGGTGTAGTCAGCTGGAGTGGCGATATAACAGGTGATTGGACAACATTAAGAACACAACTGTGGGCTGGCTTAAACTATAGCATGTCTGGACTACCTTACTGGACCACTGATATAGGAGGGTTCTTTAGCGGTAATCCGGGTACGGAAGGGTATAGAGAGCTATTCATTCGGTGGTTCCAGTGGGGTGCATTCTGCCCCGTATTTAGAGTACATGGAGCAATACAGCCGAAAGAGCCTTGGATATTTGGAAAGGAGGTTGAGGAAATACTTGTTAAGTATATCAAGTTGAGGTATAGATTAATGCCCTACATCTACACACTTGCATGGATGGTTTACGAAAGGGATTACACAATTATGAGGCCGCTGGTCATGGACTTTAGAGAAGACCCCAATGTACTCAACATAGATGACCAGTACATGTTCGGGCCATTCATAATGGTCTCACCAGTAACAACACCTTCAACATTTGAAAGAGAGGTATATTTACCAAAAGGGCTTTGGTATGACTTTTGGACTGGAGAGCTACATCATGGAGGTAGAAAAACTATAGTCAAAACTCCCATAGACAAGATACCATTGCATGTGAAGGCAGGGTCCATAATACCGCTAGCTCCGATAAATATTAAAAGCTATATGGAGCCTGTATCAGAATTGGAGCTCAGAATATATAGAGGTAGGGATGCTGAATTCGCTATTTATATAGATGATGGAGAAACATATGAATATGAGAAAGGCATGTATACCTTAATACCAATGAAGTGGATTAATGATGAAAACAAGCTTGTTCTTGAAGATAAGAAAGGGTCTTTAGAAATCAGGGACTTGAAACTAAAGATTGTACTAGTTGAGAAAGGTAAAGGAGTTGGTTTAGAAGAAGCTAAGCCTGATGCTGAAGTTACATATGAAGGTAAACACAAAGAAATTGCAGTGTAAAACATAATAAATTAATGCAAAGAATGAAGCAAAGCCATTCTATTTGCTAAGTTTATGTAGTTTTTTACTCATGTAAGTATAATTAACAGAAATCGCTAAAACATTGAAGCTGTGTTATAATTAAATAATTAATGCGCCTAATACATGAGAATGTTCAACACTCCCATAGATTCTAAGTGTTTTTATAATTATATAAAACAAGTATCGTAATAAATTTTTGAATGCTTATGTAATTTATGATTGGCAAGTTTAAATTTCTAGACTTCTACGGTTAATTCTTGCTGGGTGTTTAAACTTGAGTGCTAAGCCGCTATTTGGTTTTAATGGCAAGTGGCTAAGAGTTAATCTTTCGACAGGTAAAATCAGTGTAGAGAGTGTTCCTGAAGAAATTTACAGGCTTTATTTAGGTGGTAGAGGCTTTGCTGCATACATACTTTTTAGAGAGCTAAGGCCAGGTACAGATCCTCTGAGTCCTGATAACAAGCTGGTTTTTGCTACAAGTATTATAATGGGTGTGCCAATACCAGGTGTTAACAGGGTTGTTGTCGCCGCTAAGTCTCCTCTTACTAATACATTTGGAGAGTCTGAAGCTGGCGGCTTCTTTGCTATTGAGATGAAGTCCTCAGGATTTGATGTTATAGTGTTTGAGGGTAAGGCTGAGAAGCCCGTTTACTTATGGGTTAAGGATGGTAAGGCTGAACTAAGAGAGGCGTCACACCTCTGGGGTAAAACAGTAAAAGAGGTTACTGAGTCCATTAAAAAAGAGTTGGGCGAGCCATCAGCAAGAGTAGCGTGCATAGGGCCTGCAGGTGAAAAACTTGTTAGATTTGCAAACATTATGTTTGATAATCGTTATGCCGCTGGCCGAGGAGGTTTTGGTGCTGTTATGGGCTCTAAAAAACTTAAGGCTGTTGCTGTTAAAGCTACTAAAAGGCCTTTTGATTTCTACGATATGAAAACGTTAATTGATATTAATAGGTGGTTTAATGAAAATTGGAAAAAGTTTCCTGGAGCTGTTTTAAGAAGCACCTATGGAACTCTAGATGGCTTAAAGCAGCTGAATTCTGATGGAATACTCCCTACACTTAACTTTATAGGAGGGTCTTTTGATAAAGCAGATCTGATAAGTGGAGAAGCGCTAAATAAGACAATACTGCTTGATCGTGAAGGGTGCTTTGCATGCCCATTACGATGCAAGCCCAGAGTCAAAGCCAGGCCACCTTATGAAACAGACCCTGAGTATGGAGGTCCTGAGTATGAAACTGTTGCTGCTTTTGGAAGTATGTGTGGCATTGGCGATCTTAATGTTATTTCTTATGCAAATCAAATATGCAATGCTTATGGCGTAGATACAATTAGTGCTGGTGTTGCAATTGCTTTTGCCATGGAGCTTTTTGAGAGAGGGATTATAACTGAGAAGGATACTGGTGGAATAAAGCTCAGTTTTGGCAATGCAGATGCAATGTTAAAAATGCTGCTCAAGATCGTTAATAGAGAGGGTTTTGGAAATGTCCTTGCTGAAGGAGTTAAGAGAGCAGCGGAAATCATAGGCAGAGGTGCAGAAAAGTTTGCAATGCATGTTAAGGGGAGAGAAGTACCACTACACGATCCTCGAGGCAAAGCAGGCCTTGCTTTGCAGTACGCATTATCACCTAGCGGTGCTGACCATATGCAAGCTCCTCACGACCCAATTTATGAAAGAGAAAGCGAAAGCCTAAAGGCGTTGGGTATAACTAAAGCTGTTAACAGGCTTGATATAGGGCCTATGAAAGTTAAAGTCATTTACTATGCTATGCTGTTCTTTGGCTTAGAGGACTGCTTAGGCATATGCAAATTTCTCTTCTTACCGCACCAAGTTGGAGTATTGTCACCAAATCATCTAGTTGAAATAGTGAATGCTGCAACAGGGTGGAAAACAACCTTGTGGGAGTTAATGAAGACAAGCGAAAGAGTATTTAACTTGGTGAGGTGTTTTAATATACGTGAGGGGTTTAGTGCAAATGACGACATGCTTCCTGAAAGACTTTTTGAAGGGCTTGAATTTGGCTCAAGAAAAGGACAAAAGCTAGATAAGGAGAAGTTCCTTGAAGCACTAAAGCTATTCTATGAAATGGCTGGCTGGGACCACGATGGAAGACCTACAAAAGCAAAGCTTTATGAACTTGATTTAGAGTGGGTTGTAAATGAAATATATAAAGGTTAGAGTTCGATACCTTATACCTTATTTTAAAAAACTTATAGGAGTAGATGAAGAGACTATAGAAGTCGAGGTTGGGTCTACAGTTAAGGACATAATTGTTAAGCTCTCTGAAATTCATGGCAAGGAAATTCTTGTTTATATGCTTGACGATGATAAAAAGGATTTGAGAGAAAATGTCCTTTGCATGATTAATGACGTAGTGGTGCCCAACGCTAAATACGTGGTTAAAGATGGCGATACGATTACCTTCCTCATAGCTGTAGATGGCGGATAATATCATAGTAATTATGACTGTGTCCTACTACATTATTTATAAACTATAGCCGTGTTTACATAGACCTCTCATTCAAATTCTCACTGCGTTGGTAATGCCACACTGCCTTTACTATTAAGAGAAGCAAACCTAAGTCTCAATGGCATAGGCTTAATCTGCATAAAGGTAAGAAGTGCATTACATGACTTTTAAAAGTTTGTGAATTGTATTAAGTCTCGTGGTAGTGTTGAGGTGGCGTAAGGTAACACTAAAACATCCTTACTATTAGTTAACTCATAGGCATACTTCAAAGCTTCTTCTAAACTCTCAAATTTCTTATAAAGCTTAGACTCCTTGATATTCTTTGATACTACAAGTATATTTACCTTAGTTGCTATTCTAGCTATTGCGTAAGCTTTGTGAAGCCCTAAATCAAAGTTCTCCTTAATGAAGCTAATTATCTCCTCTGCTGTTAAGCCTGAATATAGAAGTTCTTCTGTTTTCTTATCACCAACTCCTTCTCTACACTCTGCAACAAGTATGATTACCCCACCAGGTTTAACACACTTAAATGCTGGTTCTAATGCCTTATGAGACTGGTATAGATTTATATCTTTAGGAAATCCTCCTGGAGAGGCTACAACTATGTCATACTTTCTACCAATATCAATTCCATAGATCTGGTTGAAAGACTCTACAGCTTTTCTATGAGCCTTGATGAAATGCCCTGAGAAACTATTGAGAATTTCTTTAGATTCACCTAAGACAACATTAATTATGTACTCTAGGCCCACCATGGAGGCTGCTTCTTCAATATCTTCTCTAACGGGGTTACCCTCTACTCGGCCCAACTCTGCACCTGGTAATAATAGTAACTTGTGGTTTTCTCTAATGCTTATATACGAAGAAACTCCAGGTAACACAATTTTACCGCCACCAGTATACCCTGCAAACCAGTGGGGGTCAACATTAGCAATACCAATTCTCACATCTGAATTTAATACTAATGAATTGATCTCCACGGGAGTTCCATGAGATGTCTTACCGACATAAGTTAAATTGCTAGAATCGTAAGCATTATGATCATACACTTTGAAATTGTCTACAACGTTTCTGCCCAGTAGCTTCACCTTTTCACTTGCTGTATGAGCTCTATGAGCTCCAGTAGCAAACACTATTACAATATTCTCTTTCTTAACACCACAGGAAAGCAATTTTTTAAGAAGAACTGGAACTATTTTATTAGATGGGCACGGTCTAGTTATATCGGGAACAAGTAAGGCCACTTTAGAAGAGCTATTCACTAATGCATTTAAATGTGGAGATCCTATGGGATTTTCTAGAGATTGCTCCACTAAATCAGTTTCATTACCTGTACCTTTAATGAATCTAGGCTTTTTAACAATTGCATTAGCAATCTCAACATTTATATAGGTATCTCCATAAGGTATGGCTATGGTCATTATTATACACCATAATGCTGAAAATCCTAGTACTTTTATTAATAAATCTTACCTTCCTCACTATATTTGCTTTACCTATTTTATCTACGCGATGCGAGAATCTGTTAAAACGAAATTTAATAAAAATGCGTAGTAAATGTAGTAATGTTACAACTCAAATATTATTAATCATAATTTTTCTAAGCAAAAAGTTTATTAATTAAGCAATAATACGGCATTTTGAAACGCAATATCTTGGGCTGAATATGTTGACAGGAGAAGTAACGCCTAAGTTCCTTATTCATGATAAAAGGGATAATGTTGGGGTTGCTGTTGAGGATTTGAAAGAGGGTGAAGAAGCTGTTGGTGTTTACTTAACTGATGGCTCAACGATAACTGTTAAGGTATTGAATAACATTCCTTTGGGTCATAAAATAGCTTTAACTAATATAAAGACTGGTGAAAAGGTTATAAAGTATGGTGAGGTTATAGGTGTTGCTACTAAGGATATAAGGAAGGGAGAGCATGTCCATGTTCATAACATAAAGAGTGCTAGGTGGTGAGTTATGAAGAAGTACACTTTTCTAGGATATGAAAGACCCAATGGACGTGTTGGCACCAGAAACTATGTTGCTATAATTCCTATTGATGATTTGTCCAACACTGCTGCCGAAGGTGTAGCAAAGCTTATCAATGGTACTGTAGCACTAACTCATCCATATGGAAGACTGCAATTTGGAAAAGATTTAGAGTTGCATTTTAGAACACTTATTGGTACTGGTAGTAATCCAAATGTTGCTGCTGCTATAGTAATAGGCATAGAGCCTAGCTGGACTAATAAAGTTGCAGATGGTATTGCGAGAACAGGAAAACCTGTTGAAGCTTTTTGGATAGAAGGGCATGGGGATCTTAAAGTTATTGAAAAAGCATCTAGAAAAGCTAAAGAGTTTGTACAAGAATCTTCTGAATTACAGAGACGCGAGTTTGATGTTTCAGAACTTGTTGTAAGCATAAAGTGTGGAGAATCCGATACAACCTCAGGGCTAGCATCAAACCCAGCTGTTGGTGTCGTCGTAGACACCCTGGTAGACCACGGCGCTACAGTGATATTTGGCGAAACATCAGAATTGACAGGTGCTGAACACATTATAGCTAGAAGAATGGCAAGTGAGGAATTGAGGAAAAAATTCCTTGAGATTTACAACGAGTATGTGGAGTTTATAAAGAGCCAAGGTGTTGACTTGCTTGGCTCGCAGCCAACTCAAGGTAATATAGCAGGTGGCTTATCTACTATTGAAGAAAAGGCTTTAGGAAATATACAGAAAACAGGAACTAAACCCATAGTTGGCGTATTAGACTACGCAGAACCGCCAAAGACTAAAGGAGGGCTTTACTTCATGAATACATCATCTGCAGGGGCAGAAGCTGTTACACTATTTGCTGCTGCAGGAGCAGTTGTACACTTATTTACAACAGGACAAGGCAATCCAGTTGGGCACCCAATAATACCAGTCATTAAAATTACAGCTAATCCTAAAACAGCAAAGCTAATGAGTGAACATATAGATGTAGATGTAAGTGATTTACTAAAACTCAAAATATCACTTAAAGAAGCCGCTGACAAAATTATGAATTACATGCTGAGAGTATGCTCTGGACGGCTTACAGCCGCAGAAGTATTAGGGCATAGAGAATTTGTATTAACAAGACTGCATAGAGCAGCATAAATAAAATATTAAAATATAAAGTATACATTTGTAATACACAATTAATAATTCATCATTATTTTAAACTTATAGACGTGTTTACCAACAACAATTCAATGGGGGACACCTTCACATGCATCCCATCGTAAAATACTCTATTCAAAGGTTTTTAAGAATGCTACTAACCATATGGATAGGCTTAACGTTAGTATTCATTGTTTCTCGACTTATGCCTTTCAATCCTGCAGATATTATTTTATCTCAAATTGTAGCCTATGGTACAATGCTATCACCCGCTGAGCTTGAAGCAACAAGAAGAACGATAATGGAATTATTTGGATTAGGAGAGCCTCCGCATATACAGTACATCAAGTTCTTATACCATTACATGGTAGGCGACATGGGTCCTTCTATTGTATACTTTCCCACGAAAGTTTCTGAAATAATTGCTTCCTCTCTCCCTTACACGGTGTTTTTATTGCTATTATCCTCTGTAGTTTCATGGATTATCGGTAATGTAATTGGTGTTTTAGTTGCAGTGTCTAAGAGAGAGAAGTTGAGCAAAGCTTTAGAGTATGTTGCAATGGGTATACAGCCCATACCATTTGCAATATATGCTTTAGCATACTTAATACTCTACGTACTTGTACTCAAAATGCCTTTAGCTGCTGGTGAAATAGCCCTTGGAAGACCCTTTTGGTATATGTTAAAAGATATGGTTCAGCGAAGTCTTCCAGCGTTAACTGCGTTAATTATATGGAACTGGGTTTTATACTTTTTATCTATGAAAAGCCTTGCAGTTAAATTAAAAAGCGAGGACTTTGTATTATATGCAAAACTCAGGGGGGCATCACATAGTGATGTAATTCGATATGTATTTAGAAATGCTATTACTCCACAATTTACCGTTTTACTACTTGCCTTAGGAATGATGTTTACAGGTAATGCGCTAGTAGAATACATGTTTTCTTACCCTGGAATGGGAATGCTTTTCTACACAGCTATTGTTAACGCAGATTACAACCTGATGCTGGGCATAGCATTCATGGCTATTGTAGGCGTTGCTGTAGCTGCCTTCATACTCGATATGACCTATCCCATAATAGATCCTAGGGTTAGATACCCTGGTCAATAATGGGAGAGGAAGATGAGTTTTAAAGATATGGCTAAAGATAAGACGTTTTTAATCTCAACAGCAATCATAGTAGCTATAATACTATTTATTGTTATTTACCCAGCCGTCTTCACAAAAGTAGATCCAAGCAAGTGGTATTCCCATCCTTCTGGTATTCCACCATTTAAAGATTATAGATATCCTTTTGGAACAACACTTACAGGTCAAAACATGATTGACCTTGTCCCCGTTGCTCTCAGAAACTCTCTAATAATAGGAGTTGTAGCTGCAGCAGTATCAGTAATTGTAGCAATCATATTATCAGCTCTCGTAGCATTAGCTAAAAGAGGTACAACAGCATTAATGGTATTCATAGACACAATGTGTAGCATACCTCCCTTGCCTGTTTTAATAGTTGCAATATTTGCTTGGAGAGACTACATAACAATACCATCAATAGGGTTAATTCTATCTATATTCGGCTGGGCACGCCCATCGAGAGCACTTGTATCAATACTTATTGGTCTAAGAGACAGAATATTTGTATACACATCTTACTTATCTGGACTACCATCATATATGATAGTATTGAAAGACTTCATGCCGTATATCTTAAGATACCTTCTAGTCAACTTTATTAATTTAACCCTGTGGGCCATAGGCATGGAAACAACAATATCGATGTTTGGCGCAATGAAAATGGAGATACCTACAATTGGTACAACACTTTATTTTGCATTACGACACCATGCAGTTATGCTTGGACTTTGGTGGTGGTATGCAATACCAGCTATATTCCTAATAGCTCTAGTGCTACCTATATACATAGTTGGTGTAAAAATAGATGAATACCTAATCTCATGACAGTGAGAATATGAGCACTGGGCAGTTGGAAACTAAGCCTGTTCTCAAGGTTGTTAACCTAGATGGAGGCTATGTTATAAAGAATAGACATGACAAGCTTGTGAAATTTGTACATGCTGTAAACAACGTTTTTTTAGAGCTTAATCCTAATAGGATTTTGGGAGTTGCTGGAGAATCGGGTTGTGGAAAATCAACACTTGCAAAAATACTGTACGGAGCCATAGAGCCTCCTTTAACTGTACGTCAAGGATCTGTCTTTGTAAAAATGTCACAAGAGTATAAAGATATTCTAAAATTAGATAAAGATTACCTATCTAAAGAGATATGGTGGAAGGTACTTAGCTACATTCCTCAGAATTCTATGAATGTTCTGAATCCAATGAAGAGAATAAGAGACGTTTTTATAGAAACGTACAGATTCCATGGAATGGATGTTAATAAAAATGAGGTAACTAAGTATCTTAAAGAAGCCTTTAGCACATTTGGTATACCCGTAGACGCTATAAATGCTTATCCGCATCAGCTTAGCGGTGGCATGAAACAAAGGATAGTTATAGCCCTTGCCCTGCTTTTTAATCCAAAAATTGTGCTAGCCGATGAGCCAACAACAGCAGTAGATGTTGTTACACAGTTAGGCATTCTAACAGCTCTAAAGAATTGGTTGAGAGAAAGAAGATCTTCAATGATTATAATATCCCATGACATGAGCGTACACGCATATATGGATGACGATATAGCTATAATGTACGCAGGTAGCATTGTTGAAAGAGGAAGTGCTGAAGACATATTTAGTGAGCCACTGCACCCCTACACAAAGCTTCTAATATCATCACTTATAAAGAAAGGAGAAAAAACAATTAAAGCTGGTATTCCAGGTTCGCCTCCAGATCTTTCTAGTCCTCCACCTGGATGCAGATTCCACCCAAGATGTCCGTTAGCTATGGACATATGTAAGAAAGAGGAGCCCCCTGTAATAATGCTTGACAAGGATCGTGTAGTTAGCTGTTGGCTGTACTCAAAGAGGTGAAGTTTATGGATGTTAACGTGGGCAATTACCTTTTGTATGTTGATAAGGTAACAAAATTGTTTGGCTATGGTTTACTAGGACTTAGAAAGTTTAAAGCGTTAGACGAGGTGTCATTTTCAATTCCTTTAAAAGAACCTAGGCTTTTCGTTTTAATAGGTGAAACAGGAAGTGGTAAAACAACAGTTCTTAGAGTAATTCTGAGAATGATCACACCAGATAGGGGGTTTGTATACTATAAAGGTAAAGACATTTTCAAGCTTAGACCACACGAAATTAGGTGGTATAGAAGGGAGGTGCAGGCAATATTTCAAGACCCTTACGAAACGTTTAACCCAATGAGAACAATAGAAAGCTATTTATTTGATACAGCTAGACATTTACTTGGCTTAGGTAAAGCCTCTGCAGAGCCTCTAATTGATGAGACGCTGAAATTTGTTGGCTTAAGTTTAGATAAAGTTAGTGGTAAAAGGATTTGGGAGTTTTCTGGAGGAGAATTGCAGAGGATTTCTATAGCAAGAGCTCTACTCACTAAACCAAGCTTGCTTTTAGCAGACGAACCTGTATCAATGCTGGATGCCTCACTAAGAGTAAGCGTTTTGAATATATTCAAAGATGTAAAGGATAAGCTGAGAACTTCAATAATATATGTGACCCATGACCTAGCCACAGCCTACTACATAGGTGATGAAATAGCTGTCCTGTACCGAGGAGTTTTAGTAGAAACAGGGCCAATAGAACATGTATATAGAGATCCTCTTCATCCCTACACAAGGCTTTTAATGAACTCTATACTAGAGCCTGATATCAGCATTAGGAACAGGATAAAACCCGTAAAACTTTCAGCAATTGAAATAAAAGAGTTTCTAGCAACAGGTTGCAAATTTGTATCCAGGTGCCCATATGCAATGCCTCAATGTAGTAGAGAAGCACCCCCTATGATAACGGTTGACAGAAGGACAGTTAGATGCTGGCTTTATCAAAAATAGATAAGCAAAGCTATGAAGAATTATTTACATGGCTTAACTATACTATTTCAAATAAAGAAGCTTTATATACCCCTTCCACTTCAAAAATAGGTAGAGGGTAGACTTCATGAGAAAAAATCATTTGAACGCAATGCTGGTTTCATTGATGATAGTACTGTCAATTGTAGCAATAGTGTCAGCACCTTACACGCATTCACAACTACCTTTACCACCAGGTGTATCTAGAAAAGACGTTGTAATACTTGACATACTCCACGGACGATCGCCTGCTCCTGACAACTTCAATGTTTGGGTAATAGGTTCCCTTCCACGCCAAGGCTATGTACATCAGTATTGCGTAGACACTTTATGGTATCTTAACCACTCAGACCCCAATGCAGGAATGGTAAATGTTCTTGCTGCAGATGCTCCACGATATGAAGATAACTACACTAAGCTTATTATAAAGCTGAAGCAGGGGGTTTACTGGAGTGATGGCGTAGAGTTTACAGCAGATGACGTTGTATTCACAATTAAAGCAGAAATGCAAAACCCAAACCTAGAGTACTCTGCTACGATAAAAAGTTGGGTTAAAGATGTTAGAGCTTTGGATAAGTACACTGTTGTAATAGAGTTTGTAAAGCCCTATCCATATGGGCATTTCATATTCTTATCAATGGGATGGAACGCTTTGTACATAATGCCTAAACATTACTTCGAAAAGGTTGGCATAGAGAATCTCCATACTGATAAATTTAACCCACCAATATGTACAGGTCCTTACATCCTTCACTCATATGATCCAGGCGGCATGTGGTTCTTGTGGAAGAAGAGAGACGACTATCTGAGATCTAGTATGGGTGATTTAATACAGAAGTACAATTGGTATGGAGGACCTCAGTGGGTATTATCAAGGGCATTCCTCTCAGAAGATGCAAAAGTTTTAGCAGTACTTGCTGGAGAGCTAGATGCCTTCGACCCATCAATTCAAGCATTCGAAGCTGTACTCCGCGGCATGGGCAACAGAATTGATACGTGGATTCCTGGGTGGCCATACTTCTGGGGCTACGCTCCATCGGTTAGAGGCATATTCTTTAACCACAAGGTATACCCATATAACATAACACTAGTCAGATGGGCGCTGGCACTCTCTATAAACATGACTAAAATTGCAACAGAGGCATTCAAAGGTCTTATACGAATGCTTGTAATACCATCAGGTGCTTATGGTTATGCAAAGTTCTGGGACTTTAGGATCTTAGCGTGGTTAAGAGACATGACAATAAAATTACCAGATGGTTCAACGTTTAAGGTGTTTGACGACACTATACCATTCAAGGTGTATGCATGGGCAAAAGCGCAGGGATACATTAAGGAAGAGTGGGATAGAGAAAGAATATTGTTAACGTGGGGTATTGGCTGGTGGAAATACGCACCTGATGTGGCAGCAAAAATCTTGACGGATCTAGGGTTTAAGAAAGGTTCAGATGGATTCTGGTATTTGCCAGACGGCTCTAGATGGAAAATGAAGCTAACAATACCAACATTTGAGCCAGACGCTATAACACTTGGTCAAGCTGTAGCTGCTATGTGGAAAGACTTTGGAATAGATGTGAGTATTGTAACCCTAGATTCAACACCATTCTGGCAGGCTCTTGACTATGGGACCTTTGAAGTTGGGTCTTATTGGGGTGTCAGAACAGGCTTTGGATTTGGAGCACATCCATTTGCAACAGCGTCCGATGTACAGAATTTAAAGTGCGAATTTATAAGACCTATAGGAAACTACTCCCCGAATTCATTAAGATACTGCAATCCGAAATTAGATGAAGCTATTAATAAAGCACTATCACTACCACCGGGAGATCCACAGCAAATACAAGCAATAGAAGAAGTATTCAAGATTGCTTTAAGCGATATGGTTGGGTTGCTAGCTGCAGATAATAAGAAGACAATATTCTTTGTAACTGACTACTGGGATGGATGGCCTAGAATAGACAGGCCTGTAGTACATCCACTATTTTATGTTCTAGGATTTAAAGTACAACTTGTGCAGCTATATCCAAAAGGCTGGAAACCAACACCAACTCCAACCCCGACTCCAACTCCTACGCCTACACCCACTCCCACACCTACACCAACAATTACTCCAACACCTGGTCCTGGTGTAACAACAGTAACAGTAACATCTACAGTAACAGCTACAGCCACAGTAACAACAACAGTAACGCAAACAGTTACAGACTGGACAACTACAGTAGTACTAGCAGTTATACTATTCATAGTTGGACTAGCAATAGGCTTTGTCATAAAGAGAAAGTAGCTTAAAATAATATTAAATATCATTCCTTAACTTCTTTTTATTACTATTTTTTTAATTAATGGTGCTACTCTTAATAATTGTGCTCTGTCAGGCATTTTAACCATGACCTAGTCTTGCTGAATAATATCAAATAACATGCATCTCTACACTAAAAATTGAAAATTTACGACGTTATATAGTACTTTAGAAATTATGAAATAGCCTCGTGTTGTTATTGCGAAAAACAGTCTTAGAATTCTTGTATTTGCGAACACCGCTAAAAACCATTGTAAGTGTAATCCCTTAACAAAAAAATTAAAAGAAGTCACTGAATACCCATAGCTTAGGCACATTACACTAGAAGGTAATGGCGACATGCAGGTAAGTTTTACAATACCAGTTCCATTAAAAGTGCTTACAATTTTCATTGTAATTATTGCTGTACTGATGACAATTTTACTTCTAATGCTCCTACCTATTTGCTTGCTGAAAATAACGCTTTCTAGCAATGAAATAGTCGTTAGGGCTATCCCTATGTACAGCTTCTCTGCTAGGCGAGAAGATGTTGAAGATGTGTTTATAGCTGACTTAAGCTTAAGAAAAGAGCTTAAGCCTGTGCTAAGGATATGGGGACACGGCTTGCCAGGCTATGCACTAGGCTGGTTTAGGCTAGGAAATGGTGCAAAGGCGTTTTGTGCAATTTCTAGCAATACTGCTGTAGTCTTCAAGTTAAAGGATGGCTCGCACCTCATAGTGACTCCTACCAACGTTACTGAGTTCATATCAGCTCTAAGAGAACTTGGATGGAATATTTCATAACAACTTCCCTAACCTGTGGTCAAACATTTACTTGCACATGGGCTCACATATTTCGACACTTTTTAATTAGTTCACCAGCATCTGATAGAATCTTCTTTAAATTGCAATTTCCCCACATTTAGATAACCTATTTACAGCTTCTATTATCCTCTTGTGAACTGGGTTATCAAGACTTAGAAACTGGTAGCTTCTTGGAGGGTTTCTAAGTCCAAGCCTTCTCAACTCCTCTAAGGATATGGAGTTACAATACTTAATTGGATTGAGCACTTCTATAGCCATAACCCTTCTCTTCTTCCCGCGAATGTATGAAAAATCCTCATTGCTAACTCCAGTCACGGAAATGCTTCTCATAAACTCTTCCACCTCCTCATAAGAGCCAATAATAGCACTACCAGAAGTGAACTCCCCAACAACTGCCTTAATGGGGGCTGAGGCATAGAGAATAACCCTATACCCACTAGCAATTCCAGAGCCAGCTCTAAGCTCAAAACGCTTAACACCAGTCAAAATCTCTTCAGCAAACCTAGGTTTAATAGACATTAAAACAATTTTCATACAGACTCCTGCTAACGATTTGGTGTTCTGAAACCTCTGTACATAGACAGACTTATAAATAGGGCTTGGCATTGCTCTGACCTCCTCCCCGCCCCGAAGGGCGAGGCTTTCAGTTGCAAGAGCTAGCGTTTAAATCAATATGTGTACAGCTATGCAAGGCGGTCATGTGTCTTAAGCCCTATGTTTCTGTATAGCTGTGTTCAACAAGGGGGTGTAGAGGTGATGTGATTGCTGAGAGGAGTTGGAGAATGTAAGTTTAAAAGGACTTGTTAGTGTAATTTAATGTATGGGGTGGCTCCTGTATGAAATATGAAGAAGGCTTTGCACAGCTTTATGAAAATTTCAATGCTTTTTATAGGTGCTGGTTTGCCGAGCCTCAGCGTGGAGTTGTTGTTGGTGTTCATGGTTTTTGCGAACACAGTGGTAGATATGCTGATTTCGGCAAGTTTTTAGCTGAAAACGGCTACACGTTTTGCATGCATGACCTCAGGGGTCACGGGAGGTCTGCAAAGGATGTTGATAGAGGTTATGTGGAGAGGTTTGAGCTTTTTGTAAAGGATGTTGAGAAATTTATAGAGTTTGCAATGAGCAAGAGTGGTACAAATTCTGTATACCTCTTTGGCCACAGCATGGGCGGTTTAATAGCTGTCTACTATGCGGGTGCTATTGGAAAAAACCTCAGGGCACTTATAACTAGTGGTGCAGCAGTATACCTGCCTCCTCCACCAGCTGTACAAAGGCTTTTAGTTGCCTTGCTGAGCTCTATTGCTCCAAAAAGAAGAATACCTCTGCCTCTTGACCCAAGAGAGCTTTCAACTGATGAAGCTGTTGGTAAGGCTTATATGGAGGACCCCCTGGTAATTAAGGATCCGACTATAAGGCTTGTTTACGAACTTTTCAAAGCTACTAAAAGTGTTTGGAGGTTTGTTGGAAATATTACACTACCTGCACTCATTCTCCACGGTAGAGAGGATAAGATTGTACCTGTAGAAGCTTCTCAAAGACTTTACAGCACAATTCCGTCTAAGGATAAGAACATAATTGTTTATGATGGTATGAAGCACGAGGTGCTTAATGAACGTAGAAAGGACATAGTTTATCGCGATGTTCTGGAGTGGCTTAGAAAGAAATAGAGTGAATAGGGAGCTTCATGCCAAGCCTTGAAAAAAAGTATGTACTTGTAGTTGATCAGGGGACAACAGGTACTAGAGCAATAATATTTACTCACAACGGTCTTCCAGTCAAAGGCGGCTGGTCTTATACTGAACACAAGCAGATTTACCCTAGACCTGGCTGGGTGGAGCACGACCCTATAGAGATTTGGGAAAACACAAAGTTTGTCATTAAGAAGGCCCTGGAGCAGGCAAGAATTGATCCAAGGGAGATTGCAGCTATTGGCGTTACTAATCAGCGTGAAACAACTGTTATTTGGGATATCAAATCGGGTAAGCCTGTTTATAACGCCATTGTTTGGCAGGATAGGAGAACAGCTCCTCATGTAGACTACCTCAAGCAAAACTACCTCGATGCTATAAGGTCTAAGACAGGTCTTGTTCCAGACCCCTACTTCTCAAGCACGAAGATTTGGTGGATTTTAGATAACGTGCCTAGTGTTAGAGAGAAGGCGCAGAAAGGAGAGGTGGTGTTTGGAACCATAGATACGTGGCTTATTTGGAACCTGACTGGGGGCTCTAAGGATGTGCTAACTCCCGAAAGAGGAGGTGCTCATGTTTCTGACTACAGCAATGCCTCTAGAACCATGATATTCAATATACACAAGCTTGATTGGGATGACGAGCTTCTTGAAATTCAGGGTAGAATACCGAGAGACATGCTACCACTGCTGAGGCCTAGTAGTGACAGAGCTGTCTATGGCTACACGGGTCCGGAGGTCTCTGCAGAACTTTTCAATAGTGTGAGCATACCTGTAGCTGGTGATGCCGGGGACCAGCAAGCCGCTCTCTTTGGTCAAGTAGGATTTAGTGTAGGTGATGTTAAGTGCACTTATGGCACAGGTAACTTCATATTGCTTAACATTGGTGAAAGCCCCATTTTGTCAAAGCATGGACTATTAACAACTGTTTTCTACAGCTTAGAACCAAAGAAAGCTGTTTACGCTTTAGAGGGAAGCATATTTATTACTGGGGCTGCCATACAGTGGCTTAGAGACGGCCTCAAGATAATTGAAGTATCTGCAGAGGTTAATCCACTAGCTGAAGCAGCTTCAGATACTGGTGGTGTTTACTTTGTGCCAGCATTTGTAGGTCTTGGAGCACCCTACTGGGATCCCTATGCCAGGGGGCTGATAATAGGAATCACTAGAAGCACTGAGAGAAAGCATATTGCTAGAGCAGTGCTAGAGTCAATAGCATACTTAACTAGAGATGTTATAGAGGCTATGAAGGCTGACACAAGTAGTAATATAACTGTTCTTAAAGCTGATGGAGGTGCCTCTAAAAGCGACTTCTTAATGCAGTTTCAAGCAGATATACTTGGAGTTAAAGTTGTTAGGCCTGTTGTTCTTGAAACAACATCGCTAGGCGCGGCATACTTAGCGGGTTTGGCTGTTGGTTTTTGGAGAGATCTAGAGGATGTTAAGAGTAATTGGAGAGCTGAAAAAGAGTTTGCACCACAAATGGATTTAGAGACAAGAGAAAGGCTTTACAAAGGCTGGAAGGCAGCTGTTCAAAGGGCTTTGGCCTGGGCAAAAGAGGTGCCATGGGCTTACGGCTACGTCTAGGGCCTCTTCCCACTTTTTAACAGGCAAAACCTTTTTAACAGTTAAACCCAGACTGTTTTTAACCTTGCTCTTTGAGCACTCTCTACTTTTAGGGAATTGAGGTTTGGCATTTAAATACAGAGTTACTATAATTGGTGCAGGTATCATAGGGTCGTCTATAGCTCGAGTTTTGAGTATGTATGAAAACTTTGATGTTACTCTTGTTGAAAAGGAGCCTGATGTTGGGTGGGGTGTTAGCAAAGCCAATACAGCAATAATTCACCCTGGCCATGAAGAAGACCCAAGCATGTACCCACTGAGGGCTAAGCTTTGTAGAGAAGGCAATATGCTTTGGAGAAAGTGGGTTAGGGAGTTAGATATACCGGCTAAGTGGCCTGGCGAGCTGATGGTATTTACAAATGATGTTGAGGAGAGAGAGTCTAGGAAGTATATTGAGTTTGCGAGAGTGAATAACGTACCTGGTGTTAGGGTTGTTTATAAAGATGAGCTAAAGGCGCTTGAACCAAGTATAAGCCCAGACGCAATAGGAGCTGTTTTTGCCCCTACAGCAGGCACTATATCTCCTATGGAGGCTGTTGCTGCAATAGTTGAGAATGCTATAGAAAATGGTGTTAAACTGCTTACAGAAGCAGAGGTCATCAACATTAGGATTTCTGGAAACAGGGTTACAGGTGTTGAAACGACTAGAAGCTTTGTAGAGGCAGACATCATTATTAACGCTGCTGGTCTCTATGCTGACAAGATATCCCACATGGCAGGAGTTGAACTGGGCTTCTTCATAAAGCCTCGCAGAGGTGAGTACCTCCTATTTGATGAAGATGTTGATTTAAAGCCTGTGAAAATTCTTCACACTACGCCAACTCCCATAACTAAGGGTGTTTATGCTGTAACCACAGTACATGAAAACCTCTTAATAGGGCCTACAGCTGAAGATCTGCCTCCCGACGCTAAGGAGGAGAGCGGCACAACGCGTGAAGGTCTGGAGTCTCTGTGGAGAGAGGCTGGCAAGATTCTCAGGGCATTGCCACCGAGATCTAAAGTTATTAGAACTTTTGCTGGTCTCAGACCAGAGCCTCCTGGAGGCCAGTGGCTTATAAAGGCTTATCACGACCCGTGGGGTTTTGTTAACGTTGCTGGAATGAGGTCCCCCGGGCTTACAGCTGCACCTGCAATAGCTCACTATGTTTTGGAGCAGGTAAGTAAGGTGTATGGCATTAAGCTTGTTAAGAAGGAGAGGTGGAACCCCTTTAGAAAAGACATTGTTAGACTGAGGAACAGGACCCTTGAGGAGATAGACAGGCTGATTCAGCTAAATCCTGACTACGGTGAAGTGATATGCTACTGTAGAACAGTTTCAAAGGCTGAGATTGTTGAGGCTGTTAAGAGAATTAGTAGTATAGGGGCTAGGGTAACCATGGATGGAATTAAGTTTAGAACGCTTATGGGAATGGGCAGGTGCCAGGGCGCTTTCTGCAGGTGGAGAGTAGCGCAAATAGTTTCCCAGATGCTAAACATGCCCATGGACAGCGTTATTGTGAAGAAAACAGGCTATGGCATAGGCGATGTGAAGATATTGCTCAGAGAGAAGCTGGCTAAGAGAGGTGAAGCCATGTGATTATTGAAAAGTATGATGTCGTTATCATTGGCGCAGGACCTGCAGGTATAGCTGCCAGTGTTAAAGCTACAGAGCTCGGTTTGAAGACTATTTTACTTGAGAATAGAGAGATCTTGGGAGGTATACCACTACAATGCATTCACCCGGGGTTTGGTCTACACTACTTTAAGGAGGATTTGACGGGAACACAGTTTATCTACAGGTTTCTAGACAAAATGAACAAGCTTGGCGTTGAGTACATAGTTAACGCCTATGTTCACTCAATTGAGTACAGAGACTACATGGAGAAGGTCGTTAACGTCATTACTAGAAAGGGTGTTCTAAAGCTCTATGCAAAGGCCATAATCTACACTACTGGAGCTAGGGAGAGAACAATATTTGAAATTGGCATTGTTGGTGATAGGCCAGACGGTATTTATACTGCTGGAGAAGCCCAGACAATGATGGACATCTTCGGAATTATGCCTGGTAGAGAAATTGTTATTATTGGCTCTGGAGACGTCGGCTTGATAATGGCTAGGAGGTTTGCTTTAGAAGGCGCTAAAGTAAAGGCCGTTATTGAGATAATGCCCTACCCAGGAGGGCTTATGAGAAATGTTGTACAGTGCCTTAGAGATTTCAACATACCTCTTTTACTAAGCCATGCTGTTGTAAGGGTTGTTGGCAAGACAAGAGTAGAGAAAGTCATTGTGACTCGTGTTGATGAAAACCTCAAGCCCATTCCGGGTACAGAATTTGAAATTCCATGCGATACCGTAATTATTGCCGCTGGGCTCAGACCAGATGTATACCTTTTAGAAAAGCTGGGGGTTGCCATGGACCCCGCCACAGGAGGTCCTGTAGTTAATGAGCTACTCGAAACTACAGTTCCAGGTGTTTTTGTTGCTGGAAACGCTCTTGTTGTAAACGACTTAGCTGATTACGCTACTGAGCAGGGAGAGTTAGCTGCTGAAGGGGCTAAGATGTTTATTGATGGCAGTGGTATTCCTGCTGAAGACTGGAAGCCTGTTAAAAGGGGTAGGAATATAAGATTTGCAATACCTCACTACATAAGTGGCAAAAGAGATGTGACAATTCTTGCTAGAGTGACAAGGCCTGAGAAGAGGGTGTTTGTGAAGGTTCCTGAGCTAGGCTATAAAGTGTTTCACATGGCTGTAAGGCCAGCTGAGATGATAAGACTTGACCTAAGGAAAGAGGTTTTGAGTAAAGCCTCAGGTAGTATAACAATTGAGGTTGAGCCAATTGAGCAAAGAGCTTGAACTGATATGCATTGTGTGTCCAATGAGCTGCACATTGAAAGTAAGAGTTACTGATAGTAATATTGAGGTCTCAGGAAATCAGTGTATTAAGGGTGTGGACTACGCAAAGCAGGAGGTTGTAAACCCCGTTAGGCACGTAATGACCGTTGCCAGGGTTAGGGGAGGAGATTTCCAAACAGTATCTCTAATAACATCAAAACCTGTGCCAAAGGCGTGCATTGAGAAAGTCATGGAGGTATCAGCACAACTAGAACTAGAAGCACCCATAGAGCTAGGGCAAGTTGTTGTAAAAGACATATGCGGAGCAAACCTAGTAGCAACGAGAAGAGTTAAGAAAATTACATAAGTATTTTTCCATCATTTGCGCATACCCTTAACTAAAAGGCTAATAAAAATTCATTTCTTTATTTGGGTACACTTAATGGTCTTCTGATACTCTATTAGCTCTGGAAGTAGTGAGCTGTTTGGAATAAATATTCTAAATATTACTATACCCCTTGCACTTGGTGACACAACACAGATTACCCCTCTTGCATTTTTTAATGAGCTGCATTTCTCTTTGCTTGTTGTAAGAATTATGGTTATGTTTTCATGTACAGCTCTGTTGTTTATTGTATAGTAGTTGTCTGTACCCATTGAGTAGAACGCTGCTGACCAATACGTGAAGTTCGGGACCTTTGCCTCAATAAGCAAGTCTAATTCACTAATGTCGTAAACACAAGCTGAGTATAGAATGTCTGGAGATGGCCTTACTATCTTTCTAAAGCTCGCATCTATTGGTGCTTGGTGGTAAGCCTCGTTGACTTTTACCTCATTTCTTGTTTCAAGGTATCTGGAGAGCGCTATGATGTAGGGGTAGGTGTAGATGAATGCAATGTGGCTTACTATAGCTGAGAGAATGACTATTATTACAGCCTTAGCCGCTCCTCTCATTTGCACCCCTCTCTAATTATCTTTGGAAGCTCTAGTGAGCCTGACCTCAGCTTTTCATAAACTATGGGATCTGGGTTGTAGAGCCTGAGCACTACTATAAACCCTCCATCTCCTCTAAGGGGAATCCAGTTCTCTCCTTTTGGCTCTTTTGAAATGTAGATAACCCAGCTACTATTGCTTCTCACAGCACTTGCTGATGATACTGAGTACTTGTTGTACTCATTTGGAATCAAGAAGTTGTCTTCTCCATAAACAGTAACACTCCACCACCTAGCAGGTAAATCCCTTCCAACTACTTTGTAATCACAGCTTCTATCAAGCCTCCTCCCATCACTATCGCTACGCGCCTCAAAGTATATTGTTTCAGAGCTGTTGAGCAAGTAAAGAAAGTTTTTAGCAAAATACGCTCTAGTATAGGGATTAGCATATACAGAACCAGCTAACAGTGATATCCTCCACTCACCAATTTCAATTTCAACCCACTCCACTCCTATGCCAAGCTCAAGAGCTATAAGAGCAGATGCAATTCCTATAGCAATTCCAACACATATCCACAGAATCACCCATAAAACACTTCTCACCCTCATAAATTACACCAATTCTCTACACCACATACTGTAGTCTAGAGGATATATTTGAGTAAAGCACTCCAAACATTCTTAAAGAGCATTCTAATTCAGTAGGTAAAGACTCGTTAAGAAGATACAGGTATTTGCTATTTCAGCCTCATATACATTTTTAATTAGTATAGGCTAAGTAGATGAACAGTGTGTAAAATGGGTATTAGATTACCACACGTTTTGTGGATTCTGTGCTTAGCAGTATTTCTAGTGCCGTGGGCTAGGGGCTCTACAGGAATGCTCTTTGGATTTAATTTACTTCCATTTACAATTCCATACATTGTTGGATTGGCAATAGGGTTTCTACCCATAGTAACTAGGTCTAGAAGAGCACTATTGATAGTATTGGCAAGCATATTTATGCTGTGGGGAGCGCTAAATGTTGCTCTTTATTGGTATAGCCTTGCACTACACTATGTAGCTACAGGTGGTGGTGTAGCAGAGATACTTCCTGGAACATGGATAGCACTGATTACAGCACTCGCATACCTCATAACAGCACTTCTACCCATACATAAAACTCAAAAATGAAATTTTGAGCAACTCTAGAAACCATAGCAGTTTACTGAAGTTATTGCAAAGTCTGTGATTAGCAAGCTGAGAAAGGCAAGTTTGAGTTCCAGCCTCCTCTCCCGCCCTTTAGGACGGGGCTTTCAGCTGTAATTGTTCAACTTTGCTCCAAAGCAAGGGTTTTCTAAGGTTATGGGTGTTGAGAGGTGTTGTAGTGAATTATACGCAGTTGCCAAGTATGCTACTCATGTCATTGTTGAGAATTAGTATGTGTATTGCTATAAGCTGTAGTGGTGAGCACCTTGAGTAGAGGTTGCTTCTTCAAATCTGAAGATAAATCTCTTTAGGTATCATCTATTACTTTAATTCATTGACTAGCCACTCATAAAATTCTTCATCTGAGTAAAAGCGACGTGCTTCATATGGTCTACCTTTCATAAAGCCCTTGTAAGATATGCTATGACCCCAGTACTCCTCATGAAGCTTCTTGGCTTCTTCAAAAGGTATAAATTCAAGCATTCCATTTTTCACAGGGGTCACAACATCCCAGTCTAGTATTGCCACTTTATCTCCCTCAAGCTTCACAAAGACCACACCATGACTTTCTTGAAAACCTCTAATAATTCTAATTGAGATGTAAGCTGTGGGCAAGCTCTTACCTGAAACATCGTAATATGCATAGTATAGTGCTACAAGTACAACTGCGAAATCCCAGCACACACCTTGCTTATTACGAAAACTATTTGGTGCTCCACTCACATCTATAGGCCTTATTTCATAGCTGTGCACCTCTCTAAGGTAATCCAATGCAATCCAATTATGTTCTTCAAGAGAATAAACATATGTTCTTCCATAGTTAAATGCCCCAATATGGATGAATAGAAACTTTTCAGAAGACTGTGAAACTTGTTGCTCACCTAGAGTTAGTGTAACGTATTTGAATATTCCTCGCCATGCTTTATATATCTTGTAGAGATCCGATTGAAAATCCTCGTCAGTTCCATTCCACCCCTCAGTAACGTTAATCACAAAATCTCTCATCTCATCGGTGTACGCAAATGTAAACTTACCCATAAAATCAAAGTAATTCATAAGCGTGTAATTATATGTAATGCTACTGAGATTCTCTTGAAGACTTCTATAAACTTCTCTAAGTCTTTCGTTAGCCTCGGTAATGTCAATGTAGCTTTCATTAAGTGTGTAGACATATTTATTGAGAATATTGTATTCTCTAAGAACTTGGTTTCTACGCATAGCCATTTGCTGTAAAGTAAACTTTAAGTACCCATTTAAACCATTGAAATATATGAAAGTATAGAGATTTGATGTAACTAATAAAGCTATAATTAGTATCAGAACTACAGTCTTCACATTTACCCACGCTTCAAAATACCTGTATAGTTGTACGGTATTACCACACTTCCTGGTATGCTTCTAAGAGTCGTATTCAGCTCCTTATTTACTTCAAGGGCTTTTAGAAGCTTACTATACAAATCTTCATACCTATTCCACTCTTGTTCTCTAAGTTGAATGGCTTCCTCATAAAGTTTCTGCTCAGTTTCAATGGCCTCTCTAAGTCTAGCATTTTCAATGCTAAAGTATATGAGCATAAAGAGATTTGAGAGTATGAGTAATACTATCAGCAGTATTAGAAAATGAGAAGCACTTGCCTTCACTACTCTTTTTAATCCAGGGATTTCCATCTCAGTAAACCTCAAGCTTTAGCCTTCTTCTAATTCCCATTAAAATAAGAGCCACCCCTGTGACAATGGAGATGACTGCAAACATGTAGAGCAATCCTATTTTCTCTATGACTGCAAGTAATATGAAGCCGAGAATTCCTAGTAAAAAGCTCCAGAAGCCAAGTGCACCAGTTTCTAATTGATGCACTAGCATATTTGGTAGAGAAGCCAGGGAAAAGTTAAATGTGATTAGCAAAGCACTACCTATAACAAAACTAGCTACACCACTTGCAATAAGTAATTCAGCTACTAATTTAGAATGTATTCCTCTACTAAACAAGAAGCCTGCTATATATGAAAGCACGGAGAAAAACCATGGAATTGGTGAGCAGAGAAGCAGGATAATAGCTTCAATAACAGCAACACCACTTAAAATACTGTAAATTGCTAAGATGTTTAAGCAAAAGTATATTGTGAAAAACTCGAGACCTTGAAACAGAAGGTTTCGTGCTTTTAACTCCCTCAACCCTTCCTTACTCAGCTTCCTCTTCTTAACAGCAAGTTTCACTAAAAACACTCGCCCTGTGAAATGCAGAGAAAGTTTAAATACGTTCTTTACGCCAAGACCTAGCAACTGAAACATTGC
>Ga0272445_1000698_pt1 | contig 29759 bp, 42 predicted proteins | sample YNPCB0031_FD_194404 | JGI IMG/M metagenome (GOLD analysis project Ga0272445, IMG submission 194404) | Hot spring sediment microbial communities from Yellowstone National Park, WY, United States - YNP-CB-003-1 | ecosystem: Environmental > Aquatic > Thermal springs > Hot (42-90C) > Sediment... | reverse complement strand
TTATATGTAGTGGAGAATGGTTTGTTCTCTCAACACAGCATGAGATATGTCAAGTTAACATATAGTAGATCCATTAAGCTAAGGCTTAGCTTGACAGCATGAAGAGGAAAAGTATAAATAGTAAACTTTACTATTCGACATTATGAGTAAGAGCATTTCCATTAACGTTCCGGAAGAAATTTGGATTCTTATCTCAAAGGATGAGCTACTTAAAAAGGCGATGGAACGTATTGCTGTTGAAGAATTCAGAAAGCTTTTGTTGAAGTATTTTGTAGCAGAGGAGATTACTGGAGTTGTAGATGGAAAGGAAATAGTTAAAATAGATGATGAGCTGAAGGAAAAAGCATGGGAAGAACTGAAACGGAAATGGAAGTTATAATCGATAGTAACAAAATAATTTCTGCGGTAGTAAGTAAGGGAATCGTTAGAAGGATTGCTGTATTTTCAGGTATAAGCTTTTACGCACCTAAAGAATTAGTGGAAGTCGGGAAACATAGAGAGGAAATATGTAAACGCATAGGTTTAAAAACCGAATCTTTCAGCTTTATCTTAGAATTAATACTTCCAAATTTAAACATTGTTGAAGAATCAGCCAACAAAATTTCAGAAGCCTAGCAGTATCTAAGGGTTTGATGAAAGGGATATGCTCTTCGTTGCTAGCTTTAAAGTTAGGGCGTCTATATGGATAAATGATAAAGCATGGTGTTAAGTCACAAGCTTAGCTGTGGATACTGAGGCTTTAATGAAAGCTTTAAGGGGAGAACTAGAATTAAGTGATTGGCTAGTTAGAAAAGAACTCAGAGCAAAAATCTAGGGCCGCCATAAGCAAAGAATAGATGACAAATGGAAAGCTTTTGAAAAAGTTTAACAAAGGTATTACGCGCGCTTAAGAAGGCTTCTGATATGTAGGAAGGATGATTTTGGTGTGTGCGCTACTTTAAGTTTTTCATGAATTCTTCCTTGGTTATTCTTGCAAGTTTTAAAATTCCCAGTAGCGTACCAGTTTTTACTTCTCTATGCATTGGTACTATAGTAACTATCTTTTCACCATTTTTAAATTTCCTTAAAACAACATGTGAACCCTTTTGCCTAACGACTTCAAATCCGAACTTTTCAACCAAAATCTTAACTATTTCTTTACCTGACAGCTTTGGTAATTTCGACATTTAATGTACCTACAGTCTCTATGTTTTTTATTTCAGTAGCTATTTCCGGCATTTCCTCCAAGTAGAGCTCTATCGCCTCCTTCAGATTTTCCATGGCTTCCTCTATCGTCCTACCCTGAGTAGTAACGCCAGTAAAAGCCTCTTTAATTACGAACATGTCTTCCTCCTTCCAAATTATGGCTTGAAGCTTCACAAATCTTGTAAAGTGATACCCCTATTTAAGGATTCCGTTGAGTTTCATGCTCTGTTAACTTAAGGTTTTCCAGCCAAAGACCATCTTTAATTTTGGAATAAACTTCAAGAGGAGCCAATCTTTCAGCATTTCTCTACGTGCGTGCGTTTCTAGGGCTTTTAATCATGAGGATGCTGATAGAGGTCATGGGTTTTTACTTCTACGATTTGTTTCTTTGAAGGTTGATGAATTGGATAGGATAGTTATCGGTAATGTTGAGGATGTTGTTTACGTCATCGACGAAATTACGTGAGTTTAGTGGAGGTGTTTATATAGATGTTTTAATAGTGTGTTATGGTGGTTTTTGAGCGGGGCTGTTTGGGAAGATTGAGGAGGTTGGGAGGAAGCTTGATGAGTTAATGGATTTTTCTTGAGGATGTTTTCTTAACTGTTGAGGAGTACATGTTATTGAAGGAGACTGATGAGATGGTTAGGAGTAAACGCTTTGGCGAGTTGAAGTCCATTAATGAAGTTTAGAATTCTCTCCATAGAAGAGCGTATGAATTCTTAAGGGACCTAAAATCTGATGAGAAGCAACGCATAATTGATAAGCTTAAGCAGCTCGAGGATTTCCCAGCAGTTAGACTTGACATTGTTAAGATTGCAGGCGAAGCTGATACACTAGGTTACGTGTGGGAAATATAGAGCACTATTTAAGGTTTATGAGCGGGAAAGAATAATAGTGGTCATAAAATAGACGTCAGAGGTAGAATCTACAGATGAACTCATACCAAAAGTTTAAAGCAATAGGATTGAGTTGAAATGATGATGTAATATGATTGGGGGCTTTGTTTAATTGGTGGCCTCCTAATGTTTCTGAGGGTATTCATATGTATATGAAAATAGAGTTTTAAGATGTGGGGGTGATTTTCGCGGGTAGTGGAATTCTAAGTGTTTGAGCTGATATCTGTTTCTTCAAACTCTTAAATGTCTTCTAATAAACTTTAATTGGCTGCATTATTCTGGTGTTTAATTTTTGTTTTCATAGATGATCTTCTTTGTTTCTGAGATCATCCTTTCTATGTCTAACATTCTCTCCTTCACAGCGTCTGAGTCTAGTTTTGCCTCATGGAAACCCCAAACGTGTAGGTAGTTTGCTCTATCCCATGCTATGCTAAACCATTCACCTAGCTTCCTGGATATTCTTGAAACAGCCTTCTCAAGCTCTGTAACAGTCCATCTACCTCTCTCACCAACAATTTTGAGGATGTCTTCCATGTTGAAGCGTATTGCAAGCGCTTTGACGGCTTCTTCAGCAGCCTTGTACAGTTTTTCACTGGCTTGTATAGGATCTTTATCAGCTAAGCTTCCCCCCTCCTCAAGATATCTTAATGCAAGATCTATACGTTGTTTAACGCCAATTTCTTTACTCATCCTATAACACCAAATCCGCTGTACAGTAAGCATAAACACATTTATTAAGTTATCTGTTTTAGGATGTGGAAGATGGTTTTCGCAGATAGGGATTCTGGGCTTTGAGTTAATGTCTATTTCTTCCATGCTGTTTTAAATTGATTTGTTAATGGGGTGGTTTGAGTGGTTCATGTGTTTATTTTCTCTGGAAGTAGGGAGGGCTTTTGAGGATGTTAGCATTGCAAGGAAGAAAACAGTGAAGAGCTGTAAAACTCTTTCAATTGACCATCCAATAGCGTAAAGAGCAGCTAGTAAAGCAACAAGTGGCAAAATGTAGTGATAGGTAGTTCTCCAAAGCGACTCAATACTAAGCTCCATAATACTTGAAGTGATGATTTAATAAACTTTACACCCACAGCCCTATGTTTTGTAAACTTAAGCCTTACCTGGAAGGTGATTAACAATGCTTAAGTTTACAGAGCAAAAATAAGCAACAGAAAAATTAAATATTTTGAAACTAACTCTTTGTTTATTATGGGGGTTGAGTATGGGAATTAAGGGGGTGAAGTTTACTGCACATGCAGAGGATAAACTTAAGCGATTGGTGAGTTTAGGCGTTACGAAGGAGAGGGTTCTAGAAATTATTGGGAATCCTGAGAAGATTGTTTACGGCCGTTATGGAAGGAGAATTGCGCAAGGTTTATTAACTAGTGAATTAATGTTGAGGATTGTGTATGAAGAGAATGAAGAAATATTGGTTATCACAGTTTATCCTTGTAGGAGGGAGAGATACGTATGAAGATAAAATATGATAGGGAGGGCGACGTCTTAGACATATTGGTTAGAGATGGACAGATACATTACGCTGAAGAGTACGGTCAGGTAATAATAAACTATGATGAGGAGAATAGGGTTGTTGAGATCGAAATACTTGATGCAAGCAGGGTTTTTGGAAATATTTTAACGGAGATTTTTAAGGTTCCCGAGAGGAAGATTGTTGAAATAGCTTAATATCAATAATCTGATAGAAGCATTGAGTTTTTAGCATTAGGTAAGCCTGTAATAGCAAGCGACTTACCTGGAACTAGATACATCGCAGGCAATTCTCCTCTTGTTGTTTACTTGAAAAGTTTAACAGTAGATAGCTTTAAGAAACTGTAAAAGATGCTAACTGTTGAAGATAGTGTCTTTGTTAGTAATATTGAAGTGCGTAGGAAAATAATTGATAGGTTTTCTAACCGTTCTTTAGCTCTAAAGCTAATCCAGATGATTAACTCTATCTAGTATGCTATGAAACCTTTCATTATATTTTTGGACCAGAAGATGCGGGCAAAACAACTCAGATTCTTATGCTGATAAAAGAGCTTCAAGACAAATACGGTAAACAAAATGTGGAAGTAATATCTATTCGAGATAATCATTTGTTAATACCCTTAGTTGCCAGTAAGAATGGGCTTCTTAGATATTTAAAATATGGTGATGGCAAATTAGTTGAAGCCGCAGATGTACAACTGGTGGTAAGAAATAAATGTCTATGGTCCGCCTTTCAGTTCCTCAACTTACTTCCCCCCATATTTGTTAAATATTTTGAAACTGCCTCTATCTAAAAGCCATCCAAGTAATTTTCTAGAATTTTTATCTTTGCAAGGACGTGGTAACTTAGGAAATCAAATATAATATGTTAAGTTGCTAGGTCCACGATTTTACTAGAAAGACTTATATGGGTAGTACTAGAAGTACTACTTATGCCAAGGGAAATTTTAAAGGTGACCAGAAAGGGCCAAGTAACAATTCCTAAAAAATATAGAGATGCTTTAAACATAAGGGAGGGGGATATTATATGTGCTTCTTTGGAAGGGGACAAGATAGTGCTTATGAAATCTGGAATTCCAGAACCGGGAGATCCGGTTGGTGAGGAGGAATATAGGAGGCTTATCAAGCTATTGGATGAGGAGAGGAAGGCGTGGCGTTGATATTGGACACAAGATTCCTGATAGCACATACGCGCGCGTAGAGGGTTAGATTTCTACCTTAAATGGTCGATTGGTAACTGGGCGGAGGAGGTTGCCTATAAGTTTTGTCAAGATATGCTTGCTCGAGAGCTTAATGTCCACGTTTACCGTTATGGATATTCAGCTGGTCGCATTCCTGAAAGTTTAGCTGAGTTTGAAGAGATAGAGAGAAAGGGCTCAATTGGAGAGGTATGGTAAAAGGCCGAACCTCTTACTCTTCGATGTACAGGTCGCGAAGAGATATGAACGAGAACTCGTACAGCTTATGAGGCGGCCTGATGAAGAAATCGAGGATCTAGTTAAGAGGGCTGTACTTACTCTTGAGGTTGAGCATAGCATATGGTCTGTTAAACGTGCCGTACAGGCCGGAACACCTCTAAGCTTTACTGTGAAGGAAGAAGATGTCCAACCTTTAAGAAGTTAGTTGAAGAGATATGGGGTTCCAATAGTGGTCTTTCAAGTATTTCTAGACGAGCTACATGCATGTCCACTAGAAGAGGTGATGAGTAGGGGGAAGTTACGTCGTGACCGTACTACTAGGAAGGAAACCTACTTTCTCCCAATATCTACGCAAACACATTTAGCCGATATAGAAGGGGTTTACTTTGATGCTAAAGTGGAATTTGATAGGAAAGGTAAGCTCATCCCCTTCGTCACGCTTAAAGGAGGCGACTTTACTAATATAAATATTGAGAACCTTCACAAGCTTAATATTCACTTCTTAAAGAGAGAAAACTATAAATCCTAGTTGACATAAACATGGATCTCTTAGCCTTGCGAAAACTCGTGGAATACACCTACAGGATGCTGTCTACAAAACAGCAGACTGTCATGGCGGCTCTTCATAAGGAACTAGCTGAAACTGGATTTGAAGCCAAGCGTATAAGTTCAAACACACTATTATGGCAAATAGCTTACGGTGTTGCTTTGAAGCTAATCCTATACGGTTTAGTTGAGCAACGCTTCAATTTACCTACTCTAAGTGAGCTGAGCCTCAGCGAATTGGTGGATGCATTTAGGGAAGCATATAAGGCCTCTGGTTTTATTGGTTTTAAACCATCATTGATAGATTATGGCTTTTCGTTAATTGAGGTCTCCAGTTTACGAGAGCCACTTCGAGATGCCGTTGCGACCATTAAGATGCATACTATAAGCGACAAATTAGGTCAACTTTATGAGGAATTCATACCTCAAGAGGAGAGGAGGAGGCTTGGAGAATTTTATACTCCTAGGCTTATAGCTGAGTTTATGATTAGATGGGCTTTAAAGCGGCGGGATGACTATGTGTTAGATCCCTGCGTCGGCTCAGGTACGTTCTTGATGGAGGCGCTTCACAATCTGGAAGTCCTCAGCTCCGATGCTGAGAGAGCTGCCTCTCAACTATATGGAGTTGATATAAACCCGCTTGCCGTGCTTATGACTACGATAAACATCTTGAGCCGTGTCTCCAACGCCAAACCCCGCATATTTTTAGCAGACTTCCTCAACTTAAACAATCTGGATATGCTTAGCCTAGGTTTCGAACGCACTATGTTCGATGCTATCGTCTGCAACCCCCCATATACTAGACACCACGAGCTCTCCCACTCTTACAAGGAGAAAATCGCACGTATAATTGAGGCTGAAATAGGTGAACCCATCAGCCGCCTCTCCAGTATCTATTTACATTTTTCCATCCATGCCTACCAATTCCTTAGAGATGGCGGTAGGCTTGCATTTATAACGCCGAGTGAGTGGATGGAAGCCGACTACGGCATCGTATTGAAACGATTTTTAACCAGGAAAATGCACGTAGAGTCTATAGTTCTTTTCGAAGAGAGAGCTTTAGCTTTCCCAGACGTCTTAACTAGAGCATGTATAACGCTTGCTTCTAAAGAAGCTCCTCGTAAATACACGTCTCTGATAGAGCTATATTCATGGCCATCAGTTAGTGAACTGATTGAAGCAGTGGAGGAAGGTGTAGAGAGAGATTATGGGTGGGGGAGGGTTAAGCTGTGTAATCTAGCAAGTATAGACCCCTCTACAAAGTGGACGCCTTTGTTTAAGGTGATGACTAGAAGGGTGATGCCGCATTTTATGACGAAGCTCGGTGCACTAGCAAATATTTCAAGGGGGATAGCGACGGGGGCTAATGAATTCTTCACGCTAACCGAGAAGGAGGCTAGAAGTTATGGAATAGAGCGTGAATATTTGAAGCCTGTAATAGCTGGTGCACGTTACCTCAAGGGTTACGACTTTACGGAAAGTGATTGGGAGTTGTTGCAGAGGAGGGGTAAGAAGGTCTATCTGCTATGGTGTTTCAAACAGAGGGAGGAGTTGTACGGTACATCCATCCTCAACTATATAGAAAAAGGTGAGAGGAGGGGTTTTAATAAACGCTACTTAACACGTCATCGACCTATATGGTATTGGATAGAGCGGAGAGATGTACCGGATGCATTTCTAATCTATATGTTCCGAGGCAGATTACGCTTCGTATACAATAGTGCAAATGTATATGCTTTAAATACCCTACACTGTGTGTACTTTGATGAAAAAGTTAAGAAGGAGATGTTGAACGTCAAAACCATACTTGCATATTTAAATTCAAGTCTTGCGTTTGAGCTGGCTAGAAGCATATTAAGGATGTACGGTGGAGGAATGTACAAGCTAGAACCCAGGGAAGCCATGGAAATACCGTGCATTGATCCATGCAAATTGAGCACCGATTGGCGGGAAGGCCTTGCAGCATTATTCGATGAATTATGTATTGCAGCAAAAAAGGATAAAGCTAGAGAGGATGAAGTTCGCCGAGAAATAGACGACGAGATAAATAGGCTATTCTCATCCACATAAAATTTTAATCAGAATTTACGATGGAACGCTTAGACATCTCTACCGCTAAATCTACTAAGCTTAACCTCCCTATCCACATATAAGGGTGGGGAGCTTCTAAATATAAGGTTTATCCACATCAAGCATCTTAAACCACAAGTGAGAAGAGAGGTTTTAATAATGGAAATAGAGGAAGAATTGAAAAGGGCTGGAGTAGAAGCCACTAATCATGGAGGCGAGTGGCTCACGATGAGCTATTGGAAAATAATCTATGGGAGGAAGAGGGCAAGCGGGCTACGAGTATGTGGGAAATTTCATGATATGAATATCATTATTGAGCATTTTGCGAAGAGATAACTGATAAGAACAAATATTTATGTAGAGGAGCTCTTGCAAAATGTTGGGGGTATTGAGCCGGAGACCTTAAGGTAAAGATTATATTTGGCTACGTTAATTTGTGGAGTGGTGGTATGGGGATGGGGGAGGATTGGAGGAGTAGAGTAACGGTTGATTCCAAGGTTCTTGCGGGGAAGCCTGTCATAAAGGGTACGAGGATATCTGTTGAGTTCATCTTGGATCTGCTTGCCAACGGCTGGACGATCGAGGAAATATTGAAAAACTATCCTCAGCTGGAGAGGAAAGATGTGATCGCTGCCCTAAAGTATGCCGCCGAAATCCTGAAGGAAGAAAAGGTCTATCCCCTGCCTTGATCTTAGCCGATGAAAACGTACCTCTTGAAGCCGTTAAGACGATAAGGAGGAAGAGTGTGGATATAGTTTCAGTAATAGAGTTTTCGCTAGGCTTAAGCGAGATGGAGGTGTTGGATCTAGCAAATAGAGAAGGTAGGATAATCGTAACCTTTGACAAGGACTTCGGCGAACTGGTTGTTAGAGAAAAGATGAAGGTTAAGGGATTGATTTTGCTGAGATTCACGCCGAAATCCCCACAGCAAATAGCCGAGAAGGTATGGCGAGTACTGACGTCAGGGATTCCGGTTGAAAATAACTTACTCATCGTGAGAGAGCATACTATAAGACTCGTCGAATTAAAGTATTAAGATCGGTTGCTTTGGCGAGAGAGTTCACCACACCATAGAAGCTTAAATAATTGAATGAGGGAAAGATGAATGGTGAATCCTTTAAAGCGAGGAGGAGGCTGTGAAGACTTTACTAGACCTAAACGTTAAGCCCCTTCTAAAGGGGTTGGAGAGTATCTACGGGGTGAAGCTTCCGGAGAAGGTGATTGAGGCTTCACTGGTTAGAAATGTTTTACATGTGAAGTTCTCCTATCCTAAGGGGGTTGAGGTGGAGGTTGAACCTATTCAGCTAAACACCAGTATTCCTATTCAGGGATTGTGAAACTGTGTGAGGTGACGGCGATCGAAGTCCTAGACGTAGATGAGCTGCTGAAGGAGCTTGGCTTATACGTATAGTTGTGTACATCCATAGGGAATCAGCCTAAGCTTCGTGAAGCAATATGCTAAAAGCTGGTGTATAGCTAGAGTAAGCATTATCTATGGTTGGGGAGGCTTAAGCTGAACTTCGCAACATGGCTTATAGAGAATTTAGTGAAGGGAAGCAGGATTAAGGTACTTATCGATCAATACATCTCCCCAACGCTGAACACAAACCTCGCCCAAATACTCGTCGAGAATTTGCGGTGTCCTCCACACAGCTGGAGCCAGTAGGGTAAGTAGAAACGACGTGCGCGTAACCCTCAGAAAGTTCAGGAGGCAACGTAAGTGAAATGGTTTTTTTGGCTAAACGAAGCCATCGACTACGCTCAAAGAGGAGACTATGCTAAAGCTAGTAGCCTAGTTAATCAAACAATTTCTCTAGAGTCAGAAGTTTCTAAGTTAGGAATTGAAAATAAAAACAAGCAGATTATCCTTAGTGCAGTTGCAGTAGGCATAGTTTTTCTAGGAGGTGCTGGCTCTTATCTTTACTTAAGGAAAGAACTCTGGGTTTTTTGGTCTAAGCTTAAGTCGAAGTATACAGTAAAACTAAATTCAAGGACAAAAGGTGAAAACTTAGTTCAAGAGAGAATACAAGAACTAATTCGTTCAAAAAAAGGAATTACAGTTGATGAGCTTATTTCAAGTAGTAAGCTTGAAATAAAGAGTTACGAGATTGCAAAGGAGTTGTTCAAAATGGTAAAAAGTAAAATAGTTGTTCTAGAAGACCCAGCTCCTCCAGAAAGTTTTTCTTACTACATTTTCTCAACGTACAGCTTAGAGTTTTGGATAACCTTATTTCTCCTTTCATCAACTTTGCTTTCAATATACTTCTCTTCTTCTTCATTAGTTTTATACTTAAGGTATGTTCTTGGTTCTTTGTTTGTTCTCTTCCTTCCAGGTTACTCTTTGATAGAGGCTCTCTACCCTAGAGAAGAAGAACTTTCGCCATTGGAAAGGCTTGCACTCTCAATTGGACTAAGCTTAGCCTTAGTTCCATTGGTAGGGTTAGTCCTTAACTATACTCCTTTGGGAATTAGGCTAGTTCCTGTTGTTTCTTCTTTAACAGTTTTAACCTTCCTACTTATGCTTGTAGCTTCATGGAGAAAGTATTTATACCTAAAATTGTTGGTGGAAGGTAAGAAAAGTGATAAAACCATTTAATAGAGCTTAAGTAAAAGTGTTGGTGCTCGTTGTCCAGTAATAGTAACGAAAGAGTTTTCAAAAGCTTTCAGTATTGCTAAAACTGCGGTTAAGGGATTACTATTAATGCTTTAGCTGACTGCCCAAGTGTTTGTGAGCGTATTCGTGAGGAGCATTCTCGCTATGGGCGAAGACTCTAAGCCAGGGCTATTCGCCTCCTTGCTTGGTAAATCTAGGACTTGCTATGCTGGTGTTTAGGTTTCTTTAAGATCTTGTCGACGAGGTCTATATACTCCCCGGCCTTCTCCATTAATGGTCTATGCTCCTCCTCCTCATATATTAATCCATAAAAGCAGTCTCCGTGAAGTTTGCTTCTAACGTCAATGAAGTACGAAGCCCACTTGGACGCCTCCTCCCCACTAAGACCAGCCTTCACGAATGCCTCCTTAACGAATGATCTCCACGAAACTCCCTTTGGAGGCACTGCCCCTCCCAGAACACTCATGGTTAAGGCCGTTGTAGCGTGTTTAACAGTAGCCCAAACCTTCTCAGCAGCGTCGAAGGGATCTCCACGCTCAAGAAGCTTAAACGCTTCACCAAGATACTGCTTCGCCATATTCAAGTAGTCTGCAACACTACTCATTGCTTATACGCCTGCTAAAGACCATAGCGTTACGATGTATTTAAGTTTTTCAGTACCTCCATAGATTCAACGTACTGTCTGTAAATATCTTGTGGGCGATGAGGGGCAGGCGCACGCGCGCTCAGCGAATTGGTGGATGCATTTAGGGAAGCATATAAGGCCTCTGGTTCTATTGGTTTTAAACCATCATTGATAGATTACGGCTTTTCGTTAATTGAGGTCTCCAGTTTACGCGCGCGTGATTGACGTAATTGGGAAAATTTATATTATTACGCATACGTATTACATGTGGTTACGAAAATAGTTCCCGTAAGGCTAAGGGAGGAGGAGTTGAGGCAAATAGATCGACTTGTGGAGTACGGCATCTTTCAGTCTAGGAGTGAAGCTATAAGGGAGCTTATAAGGCTTGGTGTTGAGAATTTAGCTTACCTATCTGAGGTTCTTGAGGCTGTGGAAAGATTGTTTGAGCTTGAGAGGGTTGAGGGTAGGATACCAATAGACCTTAGTGGTGCAACTGAGCAACTTTTGAGGGAGAGGGAGAGATGAGTTACGTAGATACCAGCATCATTGTAGCGGCTCTCGACAAGCTTGATCCTAGACAGAGGTTAGCTCAAGAAGTTTTGGAGATGGAGGGGGATAAGAGGGTTTCTGAACTTGTTTTAGCCGAACTTGCCAGCACACTATCTAAGAGGGAGGGTGTGTTGCTTGAACTTTCTGAGAAGGTTAAGGTGAGGAAGGAGCTAACAATACCAGCAGTTCTCCTATACATATTGAGGAGGTTTAAATTAAGCTATAGGAGGGTTAATGGTTATAGGAGGGTTTTCATGATCGGCAATCTATACTCGCCGTTCGCAACCGCCATAGATATTTCATCTAAATTTAAATTGAAAACCCTTGACCTACTCCACTTAGCCTACCTGAAAACCTTAAAGGAGCAAGGGGAAGAAATAGATGAAATCATAACAGCAGATTATGACTTTGAAAGGGAGAAGGAAGCCATAATGAGAGAACTAAACATAAATGTAAAATACTACCAACCCTAGATAAATGAGTTCTGAATGAAAGTCAACGAGAAACCTAAGTTAAACAGAGATATTGAGTATAAAATCTGATTTCCAGAAAAGTTTTAATTAACTATTAACAAAACAGGAATTTTGGTGAGGGGAATGGCGCGCGAGAAGTTAAAGGGGATACACGATAAGGCAGACATTAGGGTTTTAGGTTGAAGATTTATAAATATGCTTGGAATATTATCGAGGTGAGCTGTTGAAACTGTATTATTGGGTTGGGGGTTGTTGTCGCCATCATCTTAGGAGTATCCACCCTTATCCCGGTACCTGCAGGTAAGTCTTCACTTCTAGGCTACTACGCCCACTGCTCATTCACACCGGTAAGCACAGTAATCTGCTGGATAATAGCTGGAGTAGTATACTGGATTGGAAGGAGAAGAGGAAAATAGAAGCAGTAGCAGAATAATTATCCAATATTTTTTACTTCTAACTTACAAGATAGTTGTTGGGGTATTATTCGCGCGTAAGCTATGTTTCCAGCGAAGCAGGCTGTGGGGAATGAAGCCTAAAAGAAGGGGAGGCTGAAAGCTCCCAACTTCAGTCGTGGAGAGTGTCAACGGTGAAGAGCATAGGAATTAATGAAGTGTTGATTCTCCACCTCTCAAAATCCTCCTCAAATATTTTAAGCTTAAGCTGAGGGGAAGATAATTCCATAGCTTAAAACTCTAATTCAGTAAGACATTAAGATAGCAGGAAACCCCATCAAAAATTGAGGGAAGCTTTATAAGGTGTGGAAGCCTTTATGATAGTGGTGTTTAACCTCTTTGGAGCTAGTACTACCTAAAAGAATTGAGGAGAGGTTGGAGGAGGAGTCTAGGAGGACTGGAGCTTCAGAGGAGGAGCTAATAGTTGAGGCTTTATTAAAAGTGTTTGGGGAACCCCTCAACCCGGAGGCAAGGGTTGAGATCCATTTAAAACTGTCTGAGAAATACATGATGGAGGCGGAGGAGTTTTTGAGGAGGGGGGATTTCGTTCAAGCATCGGAGAAAGCGTGGGGGGCAGCTTCCCAAATAGTGAAGGCTCTCGCAGCAAGGGAGGGGAGGGAGCTTAGAAGCCATGGGGAACTGCATAGGCAAGTCGCCAAAATAGCTGGGGAAACGGGGGATGAGGAGATAAGGATCCTCTGGCAGTCTGCCGGAATGCTCCATCAGAACTTCTATGAAAACTGGCTTCCACCGGAGATGGTTGAGGGAAACATCAAAGACGTGAAAAAGCTTGTGGAGAAACTGAGGCATCTACTGAAATAATTCGGTTTGAAGCGGTGAAGCTTGAAGACCAGCACATATAGATGTTTAACCTTAAAATCAAGCCGTATTTATATTAAGAAGTATGGAGGGAGTGGAGGTTAAATGAAGGTAAACTATAATCCGGAAGCAGACATACTCTACACAGTAATCGAGGAGGACACCAAAGGAACACTGTAGAAGCAGATACTTATCGAAATTGCAGGAGATGAAGGCATAGCAGGAATAGAAATATGGAGCCAAAACATTCTAAAGCCAGTAGCAGAAGAGCTTTCAGCAAATTAGAAAATCACTTGAAACAATAAACTATGATGAGATGATGTGAAAGATGATGAGGGGAAACATCAAGCTACTCTTCCTACTTAGATAATGCTAAATTAATGCTGAAGCTAAGTTAAACTTACGATACTCTAAGAACATTATAGTTAAAGGGGATTCATAAATTTCTCATTCTCAACATCGTAAAATCTATGTATGGTTTTCGGATAGGGCTTGTAAGAGAGACTTGTAGGGGCTGAAATAAAGGCATATTTAAGCTTCCTTATGGCTATTGATGGCTTTTCAGCTTCATGTTATGGATTATGTTGATGATGTTTCGGAGAAGGTTGTAAGGCATATTGTGAAGAGGTATAGGGATTGGATAGAAATGTTGGATCTAAGCTCTGAGGAGGTGGAGGATTTCATAGTTCGAGTATTGTCTCGGCCGAGTGAGGTATATGGGGATAAGTGAGGAGCGGTGTAAGCATTTTTGCGGAGGTTTAACGATAAGTTCCTATGCATAGTAGTTGCTGATGATGAGGCTGCGGCAGCATACCTTATAAATTTGGAGAAGTATGTTAATGCTGAAGCTAAGTTAAACATCCACCATAATCTCCTCAAACATCTTCATCACTGAAGCAGGATCCCTGATCTTCCCCCTCTGATACTCCTTCCACACAACATTACCCACTTCGTAAATTGTTAAGTCCAATATTACGAAACGATCTTCATATAAGAACATTTTCTCCCTTAGCTTCAGTATTAATGGGTAAATTGCTGATGCATCGATCAAGTATTTTGCTGGCGAAGCCATTCACATCATCTCTTAAGCCTCATCTCCTTAACAGCCTTCACCCACTCCCCAACCTCCAAATCCATTGACTTCAACGCCTCCCCTATCAGCATCCTCATCCTCTCCATCTTCACCCTCCTGACCTCCTCCTCCAAAGCTCTCTCAACAGCTTCCCTCAAATCTATACCTAGCCTCTCAGCCTCCTCCTTAAGCTCCCTCCTCACCCTCACGGAAAGAACAACAGTAGACAATCCTCCCACCATTATAAGTATGATTTCGTGTATATAAATTTTGTAAACTAAATTTTGTATACGAGGATTTCAATTAATGGGGAAAGTAAGTTCTCATGGAAATTATTTTAAATTTTAAGCTAAGTTAATAAAGTGTTGCAGCTGGATGCTGGGTATGCCGTAGACAGCAGTTTCAAAATAGATTAGGTTTAAAACGGAATCTTTCAGCTTTATCTTAGAATTAATACTTCCAAAGTTAAGCATTGTTGAAGAATCAGCCAACAAATTTCAGAAGCCTAGCAGTATCTAAGGGTTTGATGAAAGGGATACGCTCTTCGTTGCTAGCTTTAAAGTTAGGGCGTCTATATGGATAAATGATAAAGCATGGTGTTAAGACACAAGCTTAGCTGTGGATACTGAGGCTTTAATGAAAGCTTTAGGGGAGAACTAGAATTAAGTGATTGAACTAGTTAGAAAAGAATTTAAAGTAAAGTATGGCTTATGAAAAACTGTTAGTTTAATTGAGTAAAATCTAGGCCGCCATAAGCAAAGAATAGATGACAAATGGAAAGCTTTTGAAAAGTTTAGCAAATGTTAAAGAAATTGTTTACGGCCGTTATGTGGGGGAATTGCTAAGGTTTATTAACTGGTGAATTGATGTTAGGGATTGTGTATGAAGATAAAATATGATAGGGAGGGCTACATCCTAGACATATTGGTTAGAGATGGACAGATACATTACGCTGAAGGGTGTGCGCGAAGAGTTATACAAAGTTAACTATTCAGAAACTCTGGCAGACCCCAGAAGAGATTGTTATGGACTACTTTTATGAAGGTTGATGAATTCTAATAATCTAATCAACCCACATACTCGCTTCTCAAATTCTCCTTTAATGCTATTTCATGAAGAGACATGTCTGCAGTATAGAATCTCTCCGAATTTACATGCTTAGCGGAAAGTAATTGTAATGCATCAGCTTAATAAATATGGTATTTTTCTATTAAGCTCCACGCTTGTTTAAGGAGACCTATACCTATCAGGAATTATCTTTATGAGCCTCTTTATGAATCTGCACCTAGAAACTGAATCCTTGCCTTCAAATAGTTTTCATCATGTAGCCACGCCTCCTAAGGTACTTATCGAGAACGCACAGCACTTCACCAATATTCCAAGCGATAGTAACAGGTTGCCGCCAAGCGCTTTCTCATATATTTCATTCATCAACTCAGTTCCCGGCTTTCTAACGCTTAATAATTGCACTAGTGTCTAACCAACATATTTAAAACCTAGAGTCTCTAAGCTCTCTCACAACCTTTCCCGCATCTGTTTGAGTCTTAGGCTTGACTGGAGTTATTAGTAGGGGAGTTTTTCAGAGCCTAGCAATCCTTCAAGAGCCTCTATCATCAAATCTTCGCAAAGCCCCTCCCCTATAGCCTCTTCAACAGCCTTGCTAAGCCCCTTTAAGCCTTTCCCACCTACAACTTTAGCCTTAAACCTCTCCCAGAGGTCTCCATCAATGACTACGCTTGTCTTTATCCTCCTAGTCATACTCCAATCCCTAAAGTAAAAGAGTATATAAAGTTTGCTTATTATAACCAAGCCCTTTAATACGGAGATTTAGAGATCTAATATTTTGAAGAATTCTTTTCTTAAGCATAGCAGTGCCTCTTCTTCAGCTTAATTGAGGAGTTAATGGAACTGGGTGAGAAGTGTAAGTATATAAGCATGTTTTTGATATTTTGTTTAATGAAGAATTCTCATTTTATTCGGCATGAGAAGAACGGATGACAGCAACTTTCTCAAGCAGTAAAGCTTTCATGATATAGTTCTTATGAGTATGATTTGTTTATAGAAGTTAATTGTTCAGCCTGAGCCAACAAGACAGCATCTCCAAAACCAATAGAGGGAATTGAAGCCGAAACTAAAAGCGAAGCGGAGGAGGAATGAGTTTTTAAGTGACGTTGAATATTATCTTAGGACTATCTGCGGGGATAGGTTATGGCAGCGTCTAGGGTTGAGTTCATTAGGTATTTGTTTATTGAGGCTGAGAGATATTTGGCTATGGGGGATGCTGTCCAATCATCTGAGAAGCTCTATAAGGCTGCTGAGGAATGCATTAAAGCGTTATCTGTGCGCTTCAGCCTTCCCGAAGTAAAGGATGCGGAGGAGGAGGGTAGGTGGACGGTTACCCTGCTTGAAAAGGCTGTAAGAAAACTCTCCGACAAGATAGGCATGGATGTTCAGCTCGGCTGGGATGCAGCAAACCACCTGCATGTATGGGGGTTCCATGAGGCAAAGCTTGAACCGGAAGATGTTGAAGCAAGAATCCCCCTAATAAGGCGGCTAATAGAGTTAACCGTGAAAGCTTGAATCAAACAATGCAAATCTTCCCAGGGAAGAAGCCTCAAAATTTACGGCATTACCATAGGAAGCCTTCATAAATGTTACGCGCCTTCACGAAGATTCCGAGATCTATAGCCTCCTCCAGCTATCTTTATATACAGGGTTGTAATATTCCTCCAGTGAGGACATGTCTACTGGTAAACAGCTTCTGGAGGAGCTTAGAAGGGATGAGGAGCTTAGGAGGGCCTTAGCTGAGGAGCTTTTACCGGAGGCTTTGAGGCATAGGGAGCTTAGGAGGATTATGCTTCTAGCGATATCTAGGGAGATGGCGACAAAGGATGATATAGAGGCTTTGAGGAGGGATATGGGGAAGCTTGAGGCTGAGCTTAAATCTTATGTGGATGCAAGGATTAATGATGTGAATAGGAGGATAAACGACTTATACGGTGTTATGAAAGCATCTCTAGTTGCCATCATAATCACATTAGCATCAACAATACTCGTACCGCTAATATTGAGGATACTCTTTTAACATCCTTGATTAAGCCAGCCCATATAGTAATGTGAAGTCGATGAAAACAATAATAGAAAACTTTAGCGAAAATATTATGGTCACGAACATTTTATTCATGTTTTTAGGGGTGGTACTTTAAGAGTAACTTTCAATTCTTTTATTTCATCGAAGATGTGGATTTTTAGAGTTAATTGATACTCTCCTCCTTTTGTATCGGTAGTTACTGGCTCGACGCTTCCAATTGGATCCTCAACGAATGATGCTTCCTCTCCTGGGAGTAGTATTTTAAGCGATGGTTTAACAAATATGAAAAGTCCGGAAGAGCATAGCTCTTTGTTATCTTTGTATACTTCTATTTTTGCAGGTTCCTGCACTATTATTGGAAACTTCTCGGGATTTGTGAATGTTATATTTATTCTTTTTATTTTATATTCCTTTTCGTACGTCCAGTATCCTTGAATTTCTATTTCCATTTTAGTCTTTTCTGGCCCACCGATACTGAATTTCTCTTCGTACAACAATTTTTCGTCATACTTTTTGTCATCGAGTTTTATCCTTTCCATGATAATAACTGAATACTCCCCTGGTCTGGGATCTCTAAAACCTGTTATTCGATGAGGAAGTTTTTCGATTGTAGCTGAAGTCTCAAAATACTCAACCGAAGCAATATTTAGAAGTTCTCCTTTTGGCGACTTTAGTTTCTCTATTAAGTCATAACCAAAGTTTTGGATTTTGAGATTTCCTGTTTCTTTATCAAACTCTGCTTTAAATTCTTTTACTTCTTCGGCCTTCCGCAAATAACAATCTTCAAAATATAACACCAGTGTCTCTCCTTTACCCTTATTTTTCCCAGTCACTGCTATTATTTCTCCTTTCTTTATTGGAATCACTTCTTTTTTGTCGTTGAAAGAGCAAACAATTGCTGGGCCATAAGGTATTCGAGCTACACTGTAAGGATCAGGATATGAGATCCATACATCTGCTCCCTTTTCCTTATCTTCTATATAAATCACTTCTCCCATCGTTATAATAATTCGTTCCTTGTATTTTTCATTAGCTGCTACTGGGTTATTTTTGTACTCTTGCAGCAAATCTTTTATGGAAACTTTTATTGGCGTTTCTATCTTTGGCGGAACTTCTGGTTTCAATGGAGGCGTTTCTGGAATTTCTGGTTTTGATGTTTCAGGTATAGTCAGCGTTGTTGGAGTTTCTGGTTTTGATGGCGGTGTCACTGGCACTGGTTTTTGGAACAAAACCACCCCTGCCACTATTGCTACAATAATTATTGCTATTAAAGGTGCGACCTTTTTTTCAAGGTCATCCTCCAATTCTCAGAATATTTATCAAGAGGATTTAAACTTTTTGAATGAAATTGCGTTTTTCCATTCTTCAATATTTAGGGTTTCTGCTCTTTTAGTTGGGGAAATGCCGCAATCCGAAAGCCGCTCCTTACGTGCGCGTAAAGAAGTTGGAGGAAATAAGTAATCGTTAACCGTAGTTTAATTTTGTGGTCTATTATCTCTTGAATGCCGGGAGCCTATAATTTTGAATATTCAGAGATTCTTAAGGAGTAGCAAGAGTTGGGTATGAGTAAAGTAGCTGGAATTGTTCAGGTTCTCTCGAAATTGTTAAAGAACTATGATTATGCGTCTTCAAGTTGGTTAAGCCTTTATGCTATGTTCCGGCAGACATGGATCTCCTAATGGATGTAAGTGAAGCCGAGAGTGTTACGTATGAGATCATGGGCTTAGCTATATGGCTGCTGTTAAGGACCATACCGCATAACCCTTACGAAAGATATTTCAATAATCAGCCTTTACGTTCACCAAGCCTCAACAAGTAATCTTCATCAACAGCAAAAGCTTCTGGAGCATATATGCACCAGAGAGTTACGCACATAACTTTTCTACTGTTTCTTAAGTATATGCTATAGTTAATCTAGTGAGGCTTTGAGGATGGGATTACAGATTCAACATAGGCAGATACCAACATGAAAACAATAGTGGAAGAGCTTCAGCGAAACATTATAGTTAACAAGAGAATTAAGCCACAATCTTAAGTTTACAGGATGAGCTTAATAGCTTCACTACTATAGCCTAGACTGTCTTAACAAGTATTAAACTCTAAAAACTATTCTTAACATTAACGGTACAAGTATTGTTGAGGCTAATGTAACCACTATTGCAACCAGGGATGCCTTAACAACACCGTACAGATCACTTACCCTCATATTTATACTATTCACCTTCTCATCTATATAGGATTTCAACTCAGCCTTAAGCCTCTCCATATCCTCCTTTGTTGCTACATCCCTAATCAATGCGTTTATTATTGCTAGTCTTACGTCAGGCTCAGCGACAAGTAGCTCAGCTAAGCGTTTACGTGAGCCTACATCCTTCTCGAAAAGCTCAACAATCCTCTCAGCACTCAACCCATCCACACCATAAATTAAAGGGGAAATATAAAAATGTTGTTTAAATTACAGGGCTTTGTAAACTTAAGCTTTACTTAGAAGTTAATTAGCAAGCTTAAGTTTACAAGACGAATTACAGATTTATTAGATATGCTTATGCTTGCTGCTACTGATATGTATTTATAGTATTTCGCATAACTTTTCCTACATTAAATGTTATGGTTAATCTATTGAGGATGAAGGGAAATACGAATTCAGCATAGGCAGATACTTAACATGGAAACAATGGTGAAGGAACTTAGCGAAATACTACTTATCGTAGGGATATGGAATCTATTCTATCAAGTGAGAACGTTTACGCATGCGTGGAAGCCTTGGCAGATGATAGAGTTTACACCATGGAGGCTTAAATGATTAAGTGAATAACTATGAATTCTTTAGAGTGAGGGGATTGTGCATATGGGGACATTAAAATCATGCATAGAGCAGCTTCTATAAATTTATATGGATAGTTAGGTTTTAATGTTGGTGGTGGGTGTGAGTCGAACATTTGTGGAGATTGAGATAGAGGGGAGGAGGGCCTATGCCCTGTTTGATACTGGCTCGATGCGTTCCTACATTAGGAGGGAGTTTTCTTCAGATGTTAAGCGGAGAATAACGCCTTTTGATGTAGGTTTTGGTGGACGTATTTACAGGATTACAGAAGTTTGTTTAGTGGAGTGTGCAATTGATGGGTTACCGTTCGACATTGAAGCCCACCCGGTTGAAGATTTAGGATTCGATGAGAGGGGGAGAAGGATAGATGCCATAATCGGAGCATTAGCAATGGAGAAGTGGGCCTTAACTCCAAACCCTAAAACAGGAGAAATTGACCTAACAACACTTAAAAAGAGGGAATTCACAGAATATTAGAGGTATCTCAATTGGAAAGCTAAGCTATAAACCCTTAGGCGATGTATCAAGAGTTACTAGTTGAGGGTATAGGAGGTTGTTAAGCTCAAGGTCAGACTACTTGGAAGTCGTGCTTTAAGGACTTGGATGAAGCTCCATGCATGTGTCGGATTAGCTGGGGATGTTGAAGAGGGTAGTCCGCTCCAGCATTAGGTCCTCAACGTTGTCCTCAACAGCTTTCCAACTAGCTCTACGTATTCTCCAGCTCTCTCCATTAGCGGCTTATGCTCCTCCTCTTCATACATTAACCCGTAGAAGCAGCCTCCGTGAAGCCTATCCCTAACATCTATGTAGTATGAAGCCCATTTAGATGCCTCCTCCTCACCGAGGCCGGCTTTAGTAAACGCCTCCTTCACGAAGCTCCTCCAAGAAGCTCCTTTCGGCGGAGCAGCCTCCTTAAGAACCGCCGTAGTCAGTGCAGTAGTTGCATGCTTAACAGTGGCCCAGAGCTTCTCAGCCGCGTCGTAGAGGTCTCCACGCTCTAGCAGCTCATATGCCTCCTTGAGGTAGTGTCTAGCGATCTCCAAATGCTCCTCGAAGCCCCTCATGGATAACCCGCTAAACAACAACTAATAGCCTCTTTGCATCGGCTTTAATAAACTTTTGCACACATCACATATGCGATCCCATGTCCAACCCGCTACCTCCAGATAGGATATCCATGAATTCTTGAAGTTTCGATAAGTTCAACTAGTTTAGTGAAAAGGATTCTGGGTATGCAATTATTTTGACGGTAGTGTTTCGCTATAGCATTAAGGATATGAAGCCTACGGGTTTAACCAGTTGGTAAATGTGAATACTATGCATCAATACTTCTAGTTAACGCATATTTTGGATCATATAGATGCCTCCGCTCTTAGATAAGAATGTTGTTATGGCGGTGGCTTGGCTCTAGCCGATAAGGATATAAGGAGGTTTACTATAGGTTTAGCGGCTGTTTGGATGCTGGGTAGGTTTAGGGGTTTCGGTCTTTCCCTTACTGTTTCCGGTATTGTTCTCTCTATTTTAACTTATCTTCTTCTAGGTCTTGTCCCCCTCTTGGCTTTATGGATTGCTTTTACGATAGTTGGATTATCGATTTTTTTAACTCCTGAGGAGGTTTTGGTTAAGCCTAGTCTTTTAGCTGTTGTTGAGGATTCCTTCTCAAATCTTTCATCCCTATTTGAGTTTTTCAGCTTAGGCTCATATGCGACCTACGTATGCTACGATGATGGGGTATACATATACGTTTCTGAGAAGCCTCTCCAAGTTTTCCCGGAGTCTCCTCCTAAATCTCTCCTCGTGGATGGTTTTGGTAGAGTGTTTGCTCTACGCTCCCCGCTCTCCAGCATGGTTAAGGATTTAAGCGGTGACCTCCAATCAGCATCCTACCATGTCCTCGTTGAGGTTTTGGAGGCTGCTGATGGTGTGGAGTGCTATATATCTGGTGAGGATATATCATGCCTTGTTAGGAAGCCGTATGTAGGCAGTCCAGCGAGGCTTGAGGGGGTTGTTGGAAGCATATATGGTATGTGTCTTGCATCCATAGCTTCTAAAGTGTACGGTAGACCAGTAATGTTTGTAAGGGAGGAGAGGGCTGGGAGGGATAGATTGATTGTGTTGAGGGTGATGTAGATGAGTAGGAATACTCTCTCAAACATAGTTTTATGCTTCCTCACGCTGTTTACTGTTCCAATACTTTGGTCTCTTGGGGAGGTAAGGATTGACGCATACATCTCCATGTTTACCCTGGAATACTTCATCGTTAAGGCTGTTTTTAACCCGAGACGTATAGTAGGGGATGTGATTGCATTAATACTCCTCACAGCATTCTCAGTAATCGTATTCTATAGGGTACTTCAGGTGCTGTATCCATTATGAGGATTATACCCCTACTCTTAACAGCTCTTCTCTCAACAGTTCTCATTGCTGCAGGATTCTTCCCTAGGCATGTTGATCCATCCCAGGTATTGGAGGAGGAGCCTCCTGTAGAGTTTCTCCTACTATATTCCCAGATTGGTGATTACGTTTTGCAGCTGGATTTCCAGAAGGCTTTTAAGATTCTTAATAATGCTAGCTACGCATACGTTCCGAGGGATTTAGCCTATATTTTTGAGAGGTTTAACAGCTTACTGAATGAGACTATGATGAACATGAACAGTACGAGGCATGAATTAGCTCTTTGTAGAGGATTTCTCGAGGATTCTAAGATACCTCTTGCTGAGGAGTGGTTGGGGAGGGCTTTGAGAAGCCTTGCTGCATCGAGGATGAGCTACTACATGCTTGAGGATTCCTCAAGAGAGGTTTCGAGACATGTAGAGCCGCAGCCGATAAGCCGAGCAGTTTCAGGTATTGCTGGCGGGATCTTGAGGCTTGAGGATGAAGCTTGGGGGATTAACGCTACACTCCATGGGCTTAAGCCTATAGGCGTTAGGCTTGAAATATCCGTTAACCCAAGGAATGTAGTGTTCGGTCAAGGATTTAACGTATCAGGATTCCTTAGGGGGGAGGATGGATTAGCGCTTGGTGGTAGGGTAGTAATTCTTCACGTAGGTGGGGGAAGCTATAGTTTGGAGACCGGTTACGACGGATCATACAGTACGGTATGCTATGCTTTGGAGTATTCTAGATTAGCTGTTTTCGCAGAGTATGTTCCGCGTGGGGGGGATGTTGGGAAATACTCCTATGCAGCCTCAGACACCGTATTCGTTAATGTTACATACTATACCCCACGTTTAAATCTCTCCCTTTCAAGGGATAGGGTTCTCCCAGGCGAGATGCTTACAGTAAATATATTTACTGTTCCGGGGATTAGCTTAATGCTTAATACTCCGTGGGGTATGTTTTCAGGAGTATCTGATGATAGTGGCTTCCTATCCTACAGTTTAAGAATACCGCTGAATGCTGGGGAGGGATCCTACACGGTTTCAGCCTCAACCCTCCCGAAAGGCTTATACTCCCCAGTAAGGGGGGAGAGGAGGCTTATGGTTTATAGGCTTGAGGCAAACTATAGCTTATCCATGCCTGGAGTTGTGTTTACCGGTGTACCGTTCATGTTTGGGGTTTATGTAGATACGGAATCAACAATAACCATCCATCTTGAGGAGCTTAACACCACCTATACCTGCCACGGCTTTAACCTCTCCAATATCTGCATACTCCCCTTAACGTTTCTCCCTGGAAGTCTTAAAGCATCTATTAGAATAGTTCCTGATAGCCCAGTGTATAGGGGTATGTATGCTGAGTCTAGAGTAACCGTTTTAAACACGGCTGCGTTAGCTGTTCCTGCAGCTACTGTGGTAATGCTTTCTGCTGGAAGATTTAGGAGGAGGGTTGAAGCCCCAATAGTAGGGGAGGCTTCCGGAGGGGTTGAGGAGGCTTTGAAGCCTAGGCATGGTGTTTATAGGCTTTTCCATGAGTTTGTAGGCTTTCTTGAGGGTTTGTATGGTGTTTTTATGAAGCCTTCAGATACTATTAGAGAATATTTTTCAAGGGTTAGGGTTAAAATCCACTCCCAACTCATAGGCTTTGTGGAGGAGGCTTTTGAATGTTATGAGAGGCTTATATATGGTAGACCTAGGGAGGGCTTTGAGGAATATGTCTCTAAGCTTTTAGGGAGGGTTATTGAGGTTTTTAGAGGGGTGTTTAAGAAGTGAGGATGTACATTTCCTTAAGCATGTTGATAATAGTTTTCTGCCTAGCCTCTATTCTGGTAGCTATACCATCTGTTGATGACTTCTCCCTACATAATCCTTTATGGAATGGATTGTCGAGGCTACGTGAGGAATACGGCTTCGAATACGCTAGCTTGTCAAGCATTGATCTACTTCCGGAAAACGCTGTATTATTCATATTTCCATCTAAGCCCATAGATGGGCTTCAAGCTGAGGCTTTAATGAGGTTTATAAATGGTGGTGGGGTTGCTGTCTTTCTTGATGAGTACGGATACTCTAACCCCATCCTAAACCCGCTAGGATTAAACATAACATCAAGCCTTCTACGGGACCCCCTATATAAGTGGAGGTCTTCAGAGCTTCCATATGCATGGGTTGAATTCAATGGGAAAACGTTTAAGATATGTTTAAACTATGCATCCACAATCCAGCTTGGAGGGTTTAGGGCTTTAGGTTTTTCATCATACTTCAGCTTTCTAGATGAGGATCTTGATGGGATACATGATGCTTCAGAGCCTTCTGGAAGGATGTGTATAGCCGCATCAAAAACGTTTGGTAGGGGGGTTATCATAGTGTTTTCTGATTCAAGCATATTCCTAAACTCCATGCTTAGCATAGCTGATAATAGGGCTTTGCTTGAGGAGCTTTGTAGAAGCCGTAAGCCATACGTTCTTAAGGACCTATTACACTTCGGGATCTACACTATGCTTAGGGAAAGCTTTATATCAGCATTGTATACATTATACAGCTTGATGTTTAACTCCTCAATATCCTACCCCATAATATTCCTTACGGTGCTGGCTGTATTCTCAGCTTCAGGAAGGCTGTATTCTAGGTTTGGGAGACGTCTTAAACCCATGGATTTAAGGGTTAGGCTTTACAGTACTGTTAGGCTTCATCCTGGATGGAGTAGGGAGGTTCTTGAGGAGATACTTCCGGAGGTGTTTGAGGGTGAGGGTGGTAGATAGTATTAGTAAAAGTCTTAGTGAATACGTTGTTGGCTTGAGGGAGTTGTTGAAGCTTTTAAACATAGCCTTGCTGAGTAGAGGTCATATACTGATTGAGGGTCCTACAGGTGTTGGGAAAACAGTAACTGCTAAGCTTTTCGCTCAGTCTATAGGTGGAACGTTTAAGAGGATTCAGATGGTTCCAGATATTCTTCCTTCAGACATAATTGGTACATACTACTTCGACATGGAGAAGAGCTCCTGGATACTTAGGAGGGGGCCAATATTCTCAAACGTTTTATTGGTTGATGAGTTGAATAGAGCCCCCCCGAGAACTCAGGCAGCGTTTCTGGAGGCTATGCAGGAGGGATGTGTAACAATAGAGGGGAATACTATACCCCTACCGGATCCATTCATAGTTTTAGCTACTCAGATACCGTACGGCGGGGAGGGAACATATCCTCTCACACCGGTTCAGGTTGATAGATTCGCATACTACTACCCTGTTTCATACCCTCTACCTGAGGAGGAGGAGGAAATTGTTTCCAGAGCTGACGTTATAGATTCCGCAGTCATAAAGCCCACGGTCTCCGTGGAGGATGTTTTAAGGGCTCAGAGGGAGGTTATGAATGTCTTCGTCTCAGGGAGGGTTAAGAAGTATATAGTTAGCCTAGTGAACTTTATTAGGGGTCAGAAGGAGGTTCTTGCAGGTCCATCACCGAGAGCATCAATATGGCTTTATAGAGGATCTAGAGCTTTAGCATATATTGAGGGGATGGATTACGTATTACCCGACCATGTTAAATCAATATCTAAATACGTGTTTCTTAAGAGGATTACGTTGAAGCCTGAGTATGAGGTTGAGGGATTAAACCCCATGGATATTATAAATAGGGCTTTGGAATCTGTTGAGGTTCCTAAGGCTTGATTCTTCCAACATCTAGAGGGGTTGGAGTAGCTTCCTCAACAATAATCCTCCTACTCCTCCACTGCTTGAAGCCTGACCCCGCAATCCTCTCAGCAGCTACACTCCTATCAGCATTGATCCTGCTGGATCTTACAGCTTCACAATTAAGGTGGAGGGGTAAGTGTAGATGTAGCGTGAATGCTGGGGGGAGGGTTTGGGTCTGGGAGAAGCCGAAGCTAATGCTGAGCGTGGAGGGCTACGGCGTGTTTAGGCTGGAAAACCCTCCAAGCTGGCTTAAAATCATATCTCAGAGAGGCTTTAATGGAAAACTCTCCGTGGAGGCTACAGCTACATTCCCGTATTCTGGGAGATTCACTATTAGAAGCCTAAACGTATTGAGGATCAGCATGCTTAAACTATTCCTTAGGAGGGAGGATGTACCGTGCAGTGTGGAGTTTCAGGTATTGCCTGAAGCCCTCTACTGGCTTCTGGAGGCTTTAGCTATTTTGAGGGGTGGATATGGAGCTGAATACTTAAGCGTTGAGGTTAAAGCCCCGGCTTTAAGTGGTTTATACTATGAGACTAGGGACTATGTTCCCGGGGATTCTTTAAGAAGTATAGATTGGAAGGCTTCATCTAGGAGGAGGAGGTTGATGATTAAGGTGTTTGAGGATGAGTCCGGCGGGGGTATATCAATACTCTACGATTTGAGGGGTCCAACACCGCATGTCTGCGATCAGCTTGCCTCAGCCCTCCTATCATCCACCATAGCCTCCTACAGGAGGAGGCTGAAAACACAGTTTATAAATATTCAGGATTGGGGGGTGTTTAAGCCGTTAAGCCCACATGAAGCCATAGTCTTCGCTGTAAGAAATGTTTTGGAAAGCCGGGTTTTAAGGGTTAGGGAGTTCTTCGAGTATGTTGAGCCTCCTACGAGAAGGGAGATTGAGGAAATAATTTCAAAACTCCCCATAACGCAGACGTATAGGATACCGTATAGAGTAATCCAGCTGGAAAATAGGAGTATAGCTATTTCAAGCCTACTATACGATGCTTCAAAGCTTGTTGAGACTGCTTCAATCCTTAAAAACCATGGGGGAAGCCTAAACGTAATAGTTCCGTTAAAGCCGTGGAGAGCTGTAGGAGATCTTGAAGAAGCATACAGAATATACCTTACATACAGAAACGTGAAGTCGAAGCTTGAAAAACTCAATGCAAAAATCATACAGTGGACCTCAGAGATAGCCTACATAAACGATTCCGGAGCTCTAAAATCAGCTTGGAGGATGGTTTGAAGTATATGATAAAATGGTTTAGGGTTTACAATGGGAACGTTCCGCTGAGCTGGATGAACCTGTGGATACAGGAGCAACCTTCACGAAGACTCCGATGGTCTCCGGGATTGGGCTGTGAAGCTAATGGTGACTGTCTTAAATTACGCTTGCAACAGCTTCCTCATAAAGTTTATATGTGGCATTTTTATGGAGTGAATGGTGGTAAATGTGGAGGGAATTGTTAAGGTGGATAAGCAGGGTCGAATAATTCTCCCGAAGGATGTTAGGAGAGCTGTTGGGATAGAGGAGGGGATGAAGATGGTGTGTAGGGTTGTTGGGAGTAGGATTATATTGGAGAAGTTCTCCATGGAGAATATCCGTAAAGCTTTTGCAGAGTTGGAGGAGATTGCTCCAAGCCTAGAGTTAGATACTGTGAAGGTTGAGGAGGGAGATAAGTATGTTGACAGAGAGTATGCGCTCCGCAAAATTGGAGTTCGAAGCAGTAGTTGATGTTGGCATTATAGTTCTTGCGCATTTCAGAAATCCTGCACGAAAATATGCGGCTCAACTGTTGCTTGATGCTCTTACACTTAAAAGGCTCATCCTAATCCCCGTAAGCACATATATGGGAGCTTACATTATAATGACGAGGTACCTGAAACTTAGAAGTATTAATGTGGCGAAGGCTCTATTAAAAACCCTATCCGTTGAATCTCCAGCATTCTATGAGAATCTTCCTAAAGATATCGTGGAGAAAGCCATACTCTCAGCATCAGGGTTAAATATTTCCTCATGGGACTGCTGTTTGATAGAGTTAGCTAAAAATCTTGGAATAAACAAGATCTACACCATAGACGAAGAGCTGATGGAGAAAGTAAAAGATGTGGAAATTGAAAATCCAATTCCAAGAGACATTATGAGAGAATACCACCAATATATTCAGGAGAGAATTGTGATGAAAATTTAAGTTAATCAGTCAGCTCCGAGTAGAAATGTATTCACTCTTACTTTCCACATTTACCCCAGTAATATGGTTTGCTCGGCTTCTAGGGTTTAAGGTTTTGATTTCAACTTCTCCAACAGTATTCCTCGTATGTAGAGAGATTTAGGAAAAGCTTTAACGTTAGATTCGATGAGTTTATGTTCACCTTATCGTTCAGAATGTTTGTCTACGCTTATTGTTTTGCTGAGTTTGTAATCCTCTCCATCCTCAAGCAGATTAGCCATAGCATATTCTAGGCTTACAAGAGCATCCTTAGGCGTAAAATATAAGGGGGAGGATGTTAGAAGAATATGGAAGACATGTGTCTGAGGGCTGTCTCATGAAGAGGGTTAAGCTGCCTTTCGCTCCCGATCTCCATGTGGAGTTTGTAGATAGGGATAGAGCTATCCAGCAGGTTTTGGAGTGGGCTGGGAAAGGCACTAGGTTTCCCATCGCTGTATTTGGGCCTGAGGGTTGTGGGAAGACTGCTTGGCTTAGGCAGGCTGCTGAACTGCTAAGGGAGGGAGGATATGAGGTGGTTTACGTAGACCCATTGCATAGGGAGTACCTTACCTGCACCGACGTGAAGGCTGTCGTGGAGAAGTTTGTTAGAGCAGCAGCGGAGGTTATTGGTACAGCGGAGGTTAAGCTCGCAACACTGGCAATAGATGCCGTGAAGGATTTGTTGAAGCTGGGCAAAAGAAAGGTAGCAGTCCTCGTTGACGAGGTGTTCCAAGCCATCGGGTTGGAGAAGGCCGGAGTATACGTGAAGAGCCTCCTCAACCTCATCGAGTATCCTCCGGAAAGCTATGAGAGGATCGTAGCGGTAGTAGCTACAAGCGAGGGAGTGTCTAGGAGGGAGATTGGTAGGCATAGGTGGGCTGACTTAATGCCTATATGGAACATGTCTAAGAAGGGCTTCGAGGAGCTATACGAGAAATTACCTAGCCCTAAGCCCTATCCAGAGGATGTGTGGAGATGGGTGGGCGGGAATCCATGGATGCTTTCACAACTGTACCAAGCAGGATGGGATGCCGGAATCGTTCTCAGCAAGCTCGCTAGGAGGAAGAGGCTTACAGCCTTCACGCAGTCGCTAGCCCCGGAGGAGCGGAGGTGGCTGATGCAAGCAGTCGAAGACCCCGACACGCTATTCACAAGAGAGCGGCTACCCCTCCTCGACAAGCTCGTTGAGTTTAACCTCGTTGTCGACAGTATTGAGGGGAGGGAGGGCTGGTACTGGGTTGATGAGCCGCCACCAGAAAAGAGCTTAGAGCTGGGCGTAGGGAGATACATCGCTTGGCAAACACCACTACACAGGGAGGCTGTGAGGAGAGTATTGGAAGAAGCAATGTAAGCGGAAAGC
>Ga0272445_1000696_pt1 | contig 29852 bp, 28 predicted proteins | sample YNPCB0031_FD_194404 | JGI IMG/M metagenome (GOLD analysis project Ga0272445, IMG submission 194404) | Hot spring sediment microbial communities from Yellowstone National Park, WY, United States - YNP-CB-003-1 | ecosystem: Environmental > Aquatic > Thermal springs > Hot (42-90C) > Sediment... | reverse complement strand
CCATCAAAAGAAAAAGATTTAATATGTAAGAATTTGTTTACAGATCTTAAAAATACCTTTTCTGGTGTGTTATTAAGATAAGAATATCCCAAATACCCACCGACCGAAATAAGAACCAAAAGTATTATTGAAATAAAAATAAATTGCGGGCTTTTGAAAAACATTGATAGATCTATTAATTAAAATCGACCGTCTTTAGTTTTAATTTTACGGTTTACTTTTAAGATTTTTATTACATTTTGTTAAAATAAAAATTGTTGTTATTCTTTTCTTCATCATGGAGAAGAATACTGTAATACGAATAAATCCCTTCATAACCATTTTTTTCTTACTATTTTATTTATGTTTAGCTAACATCCTATGGCAACCTGTGAGAACTAATATCGAACAAATTAATTGGAGAGATTTAGTTATAATAATTTATCGCGATGATATTGGTCGGCTCAGGAGTGTAGGGATTCCTCTCTTTGTCTTTCCTGGTTTTAAGAAAGTTGTAAAGAAAATAGTAGAAGCCAATCCTGGAGTAAAAGTAAGCTTTTTTAAAAGGGGACTTTTATATGATAATCAAAGTTATCTTCAATCCATAATTAATAGAAATAAAACTGATTTCTAAAAAAGAATTAAATAATTATACTTTTTAAGAGTTTTCCACAATTTATATTTTTTTTTAAAAAATATGTGGTATAACTAGGTCAAACATGCAAGGTAAAAAATTTACCTCCATATTTAAAGGGTTATTCTTGTCCTCTTTGCTATTTTTCGTTTCATTTAATTTAACTTTTTCGCAAGCTTCACCTGTTACGCTCATATCTTCTCTTCCTTCTTCTATTAGAGTCTATGAAAAATTTGAGATTAAATTTAATGTTAATACCTCGGCAGAAAATCCTTATTTTTATTACGATGAAAATCCACCTGCGGGTGTAAAGACTAAAATAGGTGTTACTGTTGATGGAATTTTTGAGCATCTCGAATCTGGTAAAAGGTACGTACAGCCTGCTTTTTATATGACTGAAGTGATTAGAAGCGGAACAGGAAAAGATATGAGATTTTTTGAAACAAATAAGAAATATTGGGTTTTAAGATTCTCTCCTCAACAAACGGGAACCTATAAGGTTTCTATAAGAGTAAAAGATAAAAACCAAGATGTTACCACTTTTATCGGGCAATTTACTGCTACTTCTCCTATTAAAAAAGGTTTTATAAGAGTAAGTCAGCAAGATCCAAGATATTTTGAATATTCTAATGGCGAACTTTATTTTCCAATTGGTCCTGCTTGGATAGATAATAAATCTTCAAATCCTAATGCTACTTATGGTTATAGTCAATATGTTGATACTGGTCAGAATTTTGAAAGATTTTGGATGGGTGGTTTGGGAATATATTCTACTAATTGGTCAAGATGGATTTCTTCTGCAGAAAGAATGGGCAACGAAGGTTATATGACTAATTTTGCTTTTGATAATGGTACTGGAGAAAAAGTTCCTCCAGGAGGAGAGCTTTCTTATCAACTTTTTTACCCTGATGGATATAGACTTTGGTTAACAACTTGGGTTAATCCTATGTTTGGTCCCTATCTTAAAGCAGGTACTAAATATAGGTTGGAAATAGTTTATAAAACAGCAAATATTTCTGGTCCTAGAGTTTCAGGATATCCATATGGGTTTGTAGTTAAAGCTTATGTACCTGATATTATGTGGAGAAATCATACTATTTCTGAGTTTGAATCTTTTATGAGGAGTACCTCAGCACAAATTTTAGTTCCTTATGATAATCAAAATCATGATTGGAGGACTTTAACTTTAGATTTTACTGCTTCTCAAAACTGGGAAAATATTTTCTTATATTTAGATAACGTAAGTAATGGACAAGTTTATATTTATAAGTTTTCAATAAGAGAAATTCTTCCAGATGGAAGTCTAGGAGGAGAAGTTATTAGAAATCCGTTAGCTGATCAACATACTTATTTTGATCAAAGACCAGCTGCTTTTGTTGATTGGATGGTTGAAGAAGCAGAAAAAGCAGGCGTTCATATTCTTTTTGTAGTTCATGATAAAAATGATTGGATTCAAAACCATCTTACTTTAGATGGAAAATGGACAAGTGAATGGACAAATGGTTATTACTATCCGGAAAATACAAAAGGAAGGTGGTTATTAAAACAGTGGTATCGCTACTTAGCAGCAAGATGGGGTTATTCGACGGCTATTTTTGGTTGGGAGTTAAATAACGAAGGTGCTCCTTATGACACTAATCATTGGAGAACAGCAGAAGAATTTGCTCGCTTTATGCATCAAACAGATTCTCATCCACATCTTGTTTCTACTTCATTTTGGTGTTGTTGGGCTCCAACTTTTTGGAAAGACAAAACTAATTATCCTAATATAGACTATGCTGATGTTCATGAATATACTAATAATCCTCAAGTTGTGCCTCAAAACTATACTTATGATGAAGTTAGTTTTATTTATTACTTAGGAGTAAATACTGCTAAGGATAATGTTGGCAAGCCTGTTTTAATAGGAGAACACGGAATTGCTGGAAGCAATTGGGGAGCAGTAACTGAGCTTCAGCAACCTAATCCTGGCGTTTATTATCATAATATGCTTTGGGCACAACTTAATTCTGCTCAAATTTTTGCTCCTAACTATTGGTTTAGCGAACATTTGAGATATATTAATCGAGAAGCTATAAGTAAAATTTTTTATCAATTTGTTTCTAATTTAGATGTTAATAAAGGAGGATATACGGATTTAAATGCTTCTATTTCTAATTCAAAATTAAGAGTTTTAGGGCAAAAAAATATTTCTAAAAATTTTGCTTATGGGTGGATTCAAAATGTTGATTATACTTGGTACAACGCTTATAGAAATTATTACACAACCCAATCAGGTACAATTAGCTTTTTGATGAATCCTAATACATCTTATACTTTAGAATGGTGGGATACTTATACCGGAAATAAAACCTATCAAACCGTAAGTAGCAACTCTCAAGGTTATGTAACAATTTCAGTTAACAATTTACAAAAAGATACAGCTTTTAAACTTTATTCTACTACTACACCATCTTATCCTCCTCTTTCTGTTTCTTGTTCAGCTTCACCTAATCCAGCAACTATTAATCAAACTGTTACTTTTACAGCTTCTGTTTCTGGAGGTACAGGCTCTTATACTTATTCTTGGTCAGGAGCTTGCACAGGAAGTTCTTCTTCTTGTTCAACCTCATTTTCTTCAGCAGGGACTTATACAGCTAACTTAACAGTGACTTCTGGTTCAGAAACGAAATCAACCTCTTGTTCAGTAACTGTTCAATCACCTCAACCTTTACCAACTGTAGATCTTAAAGTCAATAATTCTGATGGACCAATCTCAGTAACTCTGCCAACAACCATTACTCTTACTTGGACATCACAAAATGCTTCTTCTTGCACTGCTTCAGGCTCTTGGTCTGGTTCAAAATCAACTTCAGGTTCTCAATCAATTTCTCTTTCTTCAGCAGGCACTTACACTTATACTTTAACCTGTACTAATTCTTCAGGTTCAAGTTCAGATTCTGTTACTGTTAATGCTCAAACTCAAACTTCAACAACAGCTATTACATCTGTCTTTAGAATTATAAATACTAACCATGATGCTGAATCAGTAGGAAAGACAATATATACTGTACCTTCTACCGCTCCTTGGGGACAGATGTATCTAGGTTATGATACTTATACTGCTGGAAGAAGATATGACGGAGGTTGGATATTTGTTACCAACATTCCTAAAGGAGCAAAGATTGTTTCCTCTACTATTACTTTGACTGCTAATACTGACAATTATGGGCCAAGAAAATTAGTTGGTTATTGGTATGGTTATGCTACAAGTAATCCCCCTGATTTTGTTAATGGTTCTTCTGGTAAAAGAATCTCTGATCTCTATCCAAAAACCTATAATTATGTTTATCATTCATTTGATGTAATGCAAGCAGGACAAAAAATTGTTTCTCCTGATTTATCTAAAATTGTTCAAGAAATTGTAAATAGATCAGACTTTAACGGCAAGATAGGTCTTACCTTTAGAACTTCAAATTCTTCTGACGTTTGGCAATCGTGGATAGATTATTCAGATGATCCACAAAATGCTGCTTTCTTAACAGTTGTTTATGAAATTTCTACTACTACACCATCTTATCCTCCTCTTTCTGTTTCTTGTTCAGCTTCACCTAATCCAGCAACTATTAATCAAACTGTTACTTTTACAGCTTCTGTTTCTGGAGGTACAGGCTCTTATACTTATTCTTGGTCAGGAGCTTGCACAGGAAGTTCTTCTTCTTGTTCAACCTCATTTTCTTCAGCAGGGACTTATACAGCTAACTTAACAGTGACTTCTGGTTCAGAAACGAAATCAACCTCTTGTTCAGTAACTGTTCAATCACCTCAACCTTTACCAACTGTAGATCTTAAAGTCAATAATTCTGATGGACCAATCTCAGTAACTCTGCCAACAACCATTACTCTTACTTGGACATCACAAAATGCTTCTTCTTGCACTGCTTCAGGCTCTTGGTCTGGTTCAAAATCAACTTCAGGTTCTCAATCAATTTCTCTTTCTTCAGCAGGCACTTACACTTATACTTTAACCTGTACTAATTCTTCAGGTTCAAGTTCAGATTCTGTTACTGTTAATGCTCAAACTCAAACTTCAACAACAACGCAAACTACAGAAGAATGGACACAATTTGCCCATGATCCTCAACGCACAAGCTATACTAATCAAGTAGTTCCTCCTCCTTGGAGATGGAAATGGAGCTGGAATGGTCCTGATGCCAATGGTAATCCTATTTCAGGTAAGTTTAGACTTCCAAGAAATTCTCAACCAGTTACAGGTGGAGGTAGAGTCTATATTGCTGCAGGTTCAAGAGGTGTTTTTGCTTTAAATGAACAGGATACTAATGGTGATAAACTTGCTGATGTTGTTTGGAATAATAACCAGATAGGAACTATTAACTCTACTGTTGCTTATGACCCTGATACTAATTCTGTTTTCGCTCTTTCAACTAATGGTGTTCTTTATAAACTCAATGCTTCTAATGGTTCTATTGTTTCTCAGTTTAATTCAGGACAATCTTCAGATCTTCCACTTCCTCCGCTTGTTCTTTCAGATAGAGTTATTTTCTCTATGGGCAATAGCGTCTTTGCTGTTAATAAAAATACAATGACCCAAATCTGGAAATATACAGCTAATTCTCCTGTACATACCCCACCTGCTTATTCACCTTCAAGAGATAGAGTTGTTGTTGTTACTCAAGATCTTTATGTTCATGCTATTAATAATAGAGATGGAAGTTTAGCTTGGAAAGTTAAACCAACACCTAGAAATGGTGGTGACCCAGGCGGTAGTAATACTAACTTAGCTGAAGTTAAAAATGGTTGGCCAGTGATTGCCGAAAAACATGGATATGTTTTAGTTAAATATCGATTAGAATGGAACGCTATTTGGACCTGGTCACCTTGGCCAGTAGATAATAATACAATGAAATCTAATCTCTCATCAAGACCTGATCAACAAGCGCTTTTTGTTTTAGATTTAGATGATGGTTCTATTCCATTTATAGCTAATATAGGTCACGGAGGTTGGGGAGATGGTGGTTATCTTCCTATGGGACCTCAACCAGTAGTTAAGCAATTTCCTGATGGAACCGAAGTGGTGTACACAATAATTAGAGGTCATACTCTATATGATGGTCGTTGGGATTCTCATTTCGGAGAAATGATGTTAGATGACAATACAGTTCCTGGATTTAGAGCAGGAGATGTTAGGTTCATTTATTTTGATTACACGGGTATGAATAGACCATGGCCTCAACCTTATCTTATTACTGACGAGCAACCATATGTTTCAATGGCTGGTGATTATATATTTGGAGCTCACTTTATTGCTGGACATGCTGCTAAAATTGTTGATCGCTCTCCTTCGCGTGGTTCATTTACTAACCCAATAACTACTGAGCCATTACCTCAAATTGTAAACTCCAGTGCTAGTTGTGGTTTCAGTTTATCTCATTATTGTCCTATTCCACTTACACAAGATGGTGATTCTCGTACTTATGGTCCTTATGGATTTTATATTTATTATAAAAACCCTTGGTTATATGATCAATATTGGAGCGAATTTGCTTCTTGGGTGGTAAGTAATAATACAGTTTACTTCTTAAGTGTTGATGGAGCCTTAGTTGCTTTGGAGTCCGGAAATCCTGCTGAGGTAGTGAAGGGTGAAAAATCAGCAGAAAGAAAAGATATTATAGAAACATTATCAAATTTAGCAACAAAAGCTTTAGCACAAATAAAAGAAATTTCTCCGGGTTATATTTCGCTAAATGATCCAAGAATTCACAGGTTTATAGGTAAAAAAGTAATGACAAGAGGGATAATTAAAAACTTAGTTATAAATGATCGAGGTGTGTTTATAAGATTTGAACCCTCACTTTACGCACCATCTATCGTGATTAAAAGAGGAAATTATGAAAAAATGAAAACATATTTAGAAAACAAACTTAAATTAGGAAAAAAAATTAGAGTTGAAGGAAAGTTAGAATATTATCGAGGCAAGCCTTCAATTTTTGTAACAGATATTTCTCAAATAAGATTTGAAGATTAAAATAAAAATTCTGTTTTATTCCACAGTAACGCTTTTAGCTAAGTTTCTTGGTCTATCGATATTTCTTCCTAAAAATTTGGCTGTATAATATGCTAAAAGATGAAGTGGTAAAGTTGTAAGAAGAGGAGTTAATTCTTCTCTTGTTTGGGGAACAAAGATATTATCATTTTCTATTCTTGTTTCAGAGTCATCAGTAACTAAAATAACCCTTCCACCTCTTGCTTTTACTTCTTCAATATTTGATAGTGATTTTTGATAAAGGCTATCTTTTGGAGCAATAAATACAACAGGAAAATTTTCTTCAACTAATGCTAATGGTCCGTGTTTCATTTCTCCTCCTGGATAGGCTTCAGCATGAATATAAGATATTTCTTTCATTTTTAAAGCTCCTTCTAAAGAAGCAGGATAACTAAATTTTCTTCCTAAATAAAGCATACTTTTAGAGTCTTTAATTTCATATGCCAAATTTTTTATTTCTTCTTCTAAAGCTAAAATTTTTTCCATTTTTTCTGGAATTAAAATTAATTCTTCTAAAATTTCTTTTACTTTTTGATGAGATAAGTTTCTTCTTAAACCTAAAAATAAACTTAAAAGAAGCAAAGCAGTAATTTGAGAAAAATAAGCTTTTGTTGATGCTACTGCTCTTTCTGGCCCAGCATAAGTATAAATGCCGGCATTAACAGTTCTAGCTATAGTTGATCCAGGAACGTTAATGATTCCTAATGTCAAAGCTCCTTTTTCTTTAGCTGTTTTTACTGCTTCTAAAGTATCAGCAGTTTCTCCTGATTGTGAAACTGCTACAAGTAATGTTTCTTCATTAAATTTATAATTTCTATATCTTAATTCTGAAGCAATTTCTGAGTCAACTTCTAAATCAGTAAATTCTTCTAAATAAAGCTTACCTACAAGCGAAGCATAATAAGCAGTTCCACAAGCTGTTAAAATTACTTTCTTAATTTTTCTTAATTTATCTTCAATAAGCTCTAAACCTCCTAATTTTATTTCTCCTTTTTCGGGAATTATTCTTCCTCTTAAAGTATTTCTAACTGCTTTTGGCGCTTCATAAATTTCTTTAAGCATAAAATCAGGAAAATTTCCAAGTTCAATTTCTTCTAAATCCCAATCAATTTTTTGCATCTTTATTTCTACATGATTATTTTTAAAATCTTTTATATAAAAATTATCTTCTTCAATAAAAGCAATTTCCCCATCACCTAAAGGTACAAATTCATTAGTAACAAGTTTTATTGGCAAAGGATCAGAAGCAACAACAATTTCTTCTTTATTTTTGCCTAAAATTAAGGGACTAGCAAAACGAATGGCTACTAATTTTTTGGGTTCATCTAAATTAAAAATAACCAAAGCAAAGCTTCCTCTAATAGAATTTACAGTTTTAAATATGGCTGTTTCAAAACTGCTTCCTTCTTTTAAGAATTTTTCAATTAAATGAGAAATAACCTCAGTGTCTGTTTCAGAATTAAATTTATGTCCTTCTTTAATGAGTAAATTTTTTAAAACATCATAATTTTCAATTATTCCGTTATGAACAACAAAAATTTTTCTTTGACAGTCAAAATGAGGATGAGCATTATATTCCGTAACTCCTCCATGTGTTGCCCATCTTGTATGTCCAATGCCTACAAAGCCCTTTTTCCCTCTTTCGCTAACTTCAGAAATTTTTCCAACTTTCTTTTCTAAAAATAATTCTTTACCATCATAAACCAAATATCCCCAAGAATCGTATCCTCTATATTCTAATTTTTTAAGCCCATTTAAGATAATCTCTTCAGCCCTATTTTTACCTAAATAACCAACTATGCCACACATAAATAAATCAGCGTTAATAAGTATTGTGTCTTTGTGTATCAGTGGAATATAATTAAATTATATGTCATTTAAGAAAAAAGTTTTTAAAGTTGTTAAAAAGATTAAAAGAGGATATTTTTTAACTTACAAAGAGGTTGCTAAAAAAGCAGGGAATGAAAAAGCCTATAGAGTAGTTGCTAATATTTTAAAAAACAGCCCTCAAGATGTTCCTTGCCATCGTGTTATCAGAAATGATAATTTAGTTGGTGGTTATATGGGAAGGGAAGATTTAGATTGGCTGAAAGCTGCACTTCTTTTAAAAGAAGGAGCAATTGGAGTTATTCCTACTGACACTATTTATGGAATTTGCGCGAGTGCTTTTAATAGAAAATCAGTTGAGAAAGTTTATAGATTGAGAAAAAGGAATCCAAATAAACCTTGCATAATTTTAATTTCAAGTTTTGATGATTTAAAAAAATTTAATGTCAGGTTAAAATCTTGGCAAAGAAAAATTTTGGAAAAATTATGGCCAGGGAAAATAAGTGTAATACTTTCTACCCGAATTAAACGACCGAATATCCTACCCGAATCAAGCGACCGAATGGAGCTTACCCGAATTGAACGACCGAATAATAATTACCCGAATAAACGACCGAATAATCTACCCAAATATCAACCGAATGATAATATCTACCCGAATGACAACCGAATAAAAAGATTCGGTCAAAATTCGGGTGAAGTATTCGGTCCACATTCGGGTAATAATTTATATTATCTTCACCGTGGTACTAATTCTTTAGCATTTAGACTCCCTAAAGACAAATTAATTTTAAATATTCTAAAAATTTCTGGTCCCATCATTGCTCCTTCAGCAAATTGGGAAGGATATGAACCAGCGAAAAATATTAGAGAAGCAAAAAGATATTTTGGCAATAAAGTTTTTTATTTAGATAGAGGAGATTTAATCTCTAAACCATCCAGCTTAATTGATTTAAGAGAAAAGAAAATTAAAATTTTAAGAGAAGAAGAAGATATTAAAAAAGTTTTTGAAATTCTAAAGCATCTTCAATAGCATAACCTTCAGCATCATTATTAAAATAAGCAAATAAAATTTTTGGTTTTAATTTTTTTATTTCTTTTGCATATCTTTGAAGTTCTTCTTTTTCATATTTTGAAGCAAAAATTTTTGGTTTGCCGTGAAATCTTATATAAACAAAATCTGCTGTTTTAACAATATCAGTAGGCCATCTTGGAGAATCTGAAATAACAAAAGCGACATTTTTCTTTTTTAAAAAATTGTAAGTTTCTTTATCAAGCCAAGATTTATGCCGAAATTCAATAGCAAGTTTTAGATTACCCGAATCTTGACCGAATACTTTACCCGAATTTCCACCGAATATCATATCACTGCCCGAATTAGGACCGAATTTGTTACCCGAATGTTTACCGAATATTTCATTCGGTCCGTTATTCGGGTAGTTCATTCGGTTATCATTCGGGTAGACATCATTATTCGGTCGTGCAATTCGGGTAGATTTTATTCGGTCGCTTGATTCGGGTAGTATATTCGATTTTCTATTTGGGTAGTCAAAGCATTTTAAAAACTTTTCCAAAACTTCCAAATCTTTCTTTAAACTTGGAGGAAGTTGAATTAAAATCGGCCCTAAATTTTTTCCTAAAACTTTATAAGTTTCAATTGTTTCTTTTAAAATTCTTTTATCATCTTTATTTAATTTTAATTTTCGAAAATGAGTAAAAAGTCGATGAAGTTTAATAGAGAAAAGAAAATTCACGGATTTACGCGGATTTGAAACGGATTTATGCGGATTATCTTTATCCGTTTTTATCCGTTTAGAATCTGAATTTATCCGCTTATAATTTTTATCCGTATTGATCCGTTCGAAATCCGTATTTATCTGTTTAATCCATTTTTCGAAAGTAGATTTTTTAGTAAAATGATAAAAACTGGTATTGACTTCAACAGTATTGAAATATTTTGAGTAAAATTTTAAAAAATCTTTAGAAGGCAAATCTTCAGGATAAAATTTTCCTTTCCAATGATAATACTGCCACCCAGAAGTGCCGATGTAGATTTTCATAAAGATATTATAAAGTTAAATTTTTAAACTAATAAGTCTCGAGTTCTAATAAATTCGGATCTTTATAAAATTCTGTAAGTTCCCATTGTCCCGTTTCGTGTTTATAATCAAAACGAGCAATTGTGGCTATACCTTCTCTAAGTCCTTCTAGTGCTGGAATAATTAATATTCGTTTAATAATTTCCATCCTTTCTTCTTTGCTCATTTTCAAAGCATCTTCTATTCCTATATGTCTAGCACCTACAACTATCCCAATTTCTGGTTTTTTGCCTATTTTTTGTTGAAGTTCTTTAGCAATAGTTGTTAATTTTTGAGCTATAATAAGATTACGTAAAGTTAATATAACTATATTAGTCTCTGGGTGAATATTTTCATTCAAATTTATTAGGAATCTGTTTATTTTCCTTGTAAGTGTGTCTTCTTCTATATTCCCTTCTCTCGGGTATGTAAAACTTTCTACTAATTGTGTTCCAAAAAAGAATGCTGCTGCTAATAATTTTAAAAAATCCCTTCTGGTAATTTTTTTATATTTTGTTATAACTTTCAATCCCAATAGATATAATAACCATAAATATAAACCAATAGCGCCCATACCCTCAGCCGTTCGTAATAAGAAAGCTAAAATAGCTTTCTCCATACGCGGATCTAGGTCAGTTAGGTAAATAGGTTGTTTAGCCTTAGCTGCTTCTTTGATAAGATTTTTATATTGAACGGATTCATAAAGTAAGGGAAATTCTTTTATTGCTTCTTCTTGATTAAGATAGTATTGTAGCATTCCAGATTCTAACATAATCGCATCCACGCCTTTTACATCTTCTGGATTTTGTGGAGCATCGTGTCTTCCATAGGCTATTCTGAATATACCTTCTGGTGTTTCTACTATTACAACGTTTGGTGGTGATTCTGGTTTTCTTACCCTTTCAGACATTGGTTAATTTAATTATATTTTAAAAATGTTTCATCAATCTCGCTATCCACAATTTGATATATTCAAAAAATACATAAGACCAACCATTAATGTCTTTAAAACAGTTTTCCTTTTTAAATTTTTCAGATGGTACCGGATGTCTAATTAAGGCTGGGTTCCAATCAGCAGCTGATTTGAAAGTTAGATAAGCTCGCAGCATATGATAAGATACAGTTATTAAGATAATCTTTTTTGGTAAAAAGTTTAATTTTTTAAGAAGAGAAATTGAATTAATAACATTTTCAGGAGTATTTGTCGACAATGTTTCTAAAATTAAATCTTTTTCAGGTATATTATGTTCTTTTGCAATTTGTGCATAATATTCTGCTTCTGTAATTTTATCATTTTTTATATAAATGAATGTACAGCCAGAAAAAAGTATTTTTTTAGCAAAACCCTTTTTATATAATTTAACAGCTTCTTTTACTCTATTTATACTTTTACCGCCAAAAACAAAAATGAGATCAGCTTTTTTAATTTTATCTACTTTTGCTAAATAATCCCATAAGAGGAAAAGTTTATTTTTAATTCTTTTATTTAAATTAAGTGTGTTTATTTTTTCAAAGCTCATTTTAACTATATTTTTTAAAACATCATCATTAGTATTTTCTAAAGAAACTATTGAATATGGATTTTCAGAAATTCCTATGAGTTTCAAAGTATCTATAAGATATTCAAAATGGATTTTTTTAAATTTTTTTGTTTTTTAATTAATTTTTCTATTTTTCTTAAATATTTTTCGTCCATTTAGTTTTTTGAATATAAAATTTTTGTGGGCTCGGCTGGATTCGAACCAGCAACCTTCTCGCTGTGAACGAGACGCTCTGCCATTGAGCTACGAGCCCATCCTATTTTTATTTTAACCAATTTTTTAGTTTAAAATTAACTTATAAATGATCCAACTCAAAGCAGAAAAAGTTTTGGAAATTTTTGGATTTAATTTGACTAATACTTATTTAGCATCATTACTTTCTTTGTTTTTTATAGTTTTTATAGTTTTAATTTTGCGAAAGAAAATAAAAGAAACACCCGATAATTTACAAGCATTAGTTGAAATAATTTTCGAAGGATTTTATAATTTTTGGAAAAACATTACCGGTATAAATAATCTCAAATTATTTACTTTTTGCTTTACTTTTTTCATTTATATTCTTCTTTCTAACTGGTTTGGAGTTTTACCAGGTTTTGGGAGCATTTACATAAAACATCACGAAGAAAAAATTCATCTTTTAAGAACTGCTTATTCAGATTTAAATATGACTTTAGCTCTGGCTTTAATTTCTGTAATTGGAATTAATTTTATAGCTCTTTCTAAATTAAAGTTTGATTTTATAAAAAAATATCTTTCTCCTATAGGGATTTTAGAGCTCTTTTCTGAATTTTCTAAAATTCTTTCTTTTAGTTTTAGATTATATGGTAATATATTAGCAGGAGAGGTTTTGCTTATTGTAGTTAATAGTTTAATTCCATTTTTAGCACCTTTTCCTTTTTTAATTTTAGAAATTTTTGTTGGTTTTATCCAAGCATTAATTTTCTTTACATTAACAAGCATATTTTTAAAGGTCGCTTTTAGTCATCACTGATTAAAATGAGTCCGGAAATTTTAAAAACTCTTGCTCCTGCTTTTACTATCGTTTTAGGTGTAATTTTTCCTGTTTTGATGATAGGTAAAATAGGATCAGAAGCTATGAGGGCAATAGGTCGAAATCCTGAAGCAGCTTCGAAAATTCAAACAGCAATGATTTTAGCGATTGCTTTTGCCGAAGCTATTGCTATTTATGTTTTAGTTGTAGCCTTAATTGTTAAATTTACATAATGGAAAAACTTTTAGAATCTTTCGGAATTGATTATAAGATACTTATAGCTCAGATAATAAATTTCTCTTTAATCTTTTTTCTTCTTTATAAGTTTTTATTTAATCCTTTAAAAAAAGTGATTGAAGAAAGAAAGAAAAAAATATATGAGGGCTTGAAGAAATGGCAAGAATCAGAAAAACTTATAAGAAGAGTGAAAAAATTAAGAAGCGTTATCTTGAAAAAAATTTCTGAAGAAAGAGAAAAAGCCTTATTAGAGATTGAAGAAATGAAAAGAAAAAGATTAGAAGAAGTAATGCAAGAAATTTCTGATATGAGAGAAAAGATGATTTCTAATTTAAATAAAGAAAAGGAACTATTAGAACAAAAATTTTATTCTGAATTGAACGAAAGATTACCACACATTTTATTACAAGTTTCAAAAAAAGTTTTTGGTAATAAAGAATTAAATGAGGATTTTATTAAGAAAATGTTGGGATAAAAAATCATTTGTTGATGTCATGTTCTTGATCTGATAAACCCAATAGTTTCTTTGTCTCATTATATGAAGGAGGAACACGTAAAATAATAGTAGCCAATCTTAATCTTTCCATTTCTTCTTCTGGTATTTTGAACCTTTCACCTAATTTTTCTAAATTAGTTTCTTCCATCATGATTTCTTCCCGAATATTGTCCCATCTTTCTGGTGTCATACGCTGAATTGCTCTTTTTTGAATCTCTTTTAATTTTCCACGGTCTCCCAAAAATATACCACAAAATAAAACATTTTCGTCTGTTAAAAGTTCACCTTCTTCTCCAATAATAACACATTTTAAAATCTCATTTTCTGGATTAACCTCGACATAATATACAATATCGAAATTGATAGATTCTGCTTTACCCATTTTTTCAAATTCTTCTAACACACTTTTATCTGTAGCTATAATTGCTCCGTCAAAATCGCTTTCTTTCGTAAAATAACCTTTAGCCGTACTCCCAAAAACTACAAGACCTATAAATCTATCGCCAAATTTATTTTTTAATCTTTCTACTATTTTCTCTAAAATTTTGATTCGTTCTATTAAAGCTTCTGTTTCTGGCGTAGCAAATAAAGGTTTCTGAGTAGAAATAAGATGCTTATACCCACCGCCCTTAATCATAGATATAGATAATCTAGCTGACCTTCTAACTTTCCAATCACTATCTTGAGTTAAATTTTCTAAAATGCGAAGAGCTTCTTCGCCCAAATTACTCAAAGATTGAACTACAGCTTCGCGAACAAGGGGATGCTCGTCTCTGCTTAATATTTCTAAAATAGGAAGAGCTTTTTCACCTAAATTACCTAAAGCTTGAGCTAAAGCTAAACGTACATACAAACTTTTATCTCTAGTTAAACTATCTAAAATAATAAATAATTCTTTTTCATTTTTTATTTTCGCGAGAATTTTTATCTTAGTTTGAACTGCTAATATAATAACATCTTTGTCATTATCTTTGCTCAACTCCTCTAAAATAGGCATTGCTTCTTCATCAAAATTTTCTAAAGCTTTAGCTACTGCTGCTCTTACTGAATCGGACGAATCTTTGCTTAAGCTTTCTAAGATAGGTATCGCCTCTTTACCAAAATTAGCTAAAACTCGAGCTACTTCTAATCGAACGAATTTGTTTTTATCCCTACTTAATCTTTCTAAGATAGGGATTGCTTCTTTGCCCATATTTCCTAAAACTCGGACTACTGATTCACGTATATACTCATTAAAATCTCTACTTAATTTTGCTAAAATAGTAAGTTTTTGTTCTTCGCTCGTGTTTTTTAGAATAATATTTACTATAGCTTGGGCTGCTTCCATTCTAACAGAAACATCTTCATCGTTGCTCAATTCCTTTAAAATAGGTATTGCTTCTTCACCAAAATTTTCTAAAACCCGAGACACTAATTTACGTATTTCTCTAATGTTATATTTACTTAGATTTCGCAGGATAGGGAAAATAATCTTTTTGTTTTCTCCAGAAAGGCTAACTCTTTTAAGAAAGTAAAGACCTGCAATAATTTCTACAAAATCGTCGCTTTTTAAAAGTTCAATAACTTTGTTTAAATTAATTTTACCAGTTCTTAACATTTCTAAAGAACTTTTTCTTCTTTCATTCAACACAAAAGGAAATGTAAGCAACGGTCTTATTTTAGGAGAACCTTCAAGTTGTCTAACTAATTCCTCTATTTTTTCCACAGGCGGTATTTCTAAAGAACGGAATTCAGGCATATAACTATTTTAATAACTTTTTATTTTTCGTTATAATTATAACATTAAAATAATGGAAGAAAAAATTTTGGGAGAAGTAATAATTAGTTTAGCAAGGCAAAAGAAAGAAAGGTTAATAGATAAATTAATTGAAAATTTAAAGAATGAAGGCAAGGCGCATATTATTAAAAACATTGTTGAGTATTTGAAATTGAAAAATATACAATTAAATGGCCGTGAACCAGCAAAATTATTTTTAGCTTTTGATTATGATGAAAAGGAAATTGAAAAGATGGTAAAAGAAAAGTTTAATCTCGATGTCAAAGTTATAGAAAAAAATATCGATCAGGGGTTAATTTTAGGAGGAAGATTAATAACGTCAAATTATATATTGGATTTTTCTTTCAAAAATTTAATTAATAAAATATTTTCTTTTGGACAATGGAAGATTTTAATTTTTTAATAGAAAAATTAGAGAAAGAATTAGAAAAAATTGAAGCCAAGCCTGAACTTGAAGAAGCAGGTGAGGTTATTAAGGTTGGTGATGGTATAGTTTGGATTTCCGGACTTTATAAAGCTTTTGCTTCGGAAGTGTTAGTTGTTGAAGATAAAAATATTCCTCTTTTGGCATTAAATTTAGAAGAAGGTCTTGTTGGAGCTGCAGCTTTAAGTGATTTTTCCAAAATTCAGCCAGGCGATATTGTTAAAAGAACTAAAAGAATAATTCAGGTACCAGTAGGAGAATCTTTAATCGGTAGAGTTATTGATCCTTTAGGAAGACCGCTTGATGATTTAGGTAATGTTGAAACAAAAGAATTTTATCCATTAGAAAGAAAAGCTCCGAGCGTTGTGGAAAGAGAACCTGTGAATACTCCTCTTCATACTGGTATCAAAATTATCGATGCTTTAATACCTATAGGTAGAGGACAAAGAGAACTTATTTTAGGTGATAGGCAAATAGGTAAAACTTCAATTGCTCTCGACATTATCTTGAATCAAAAAAATGATCCTTTAGAAACACCAATATGCGTTTATGTTGCTATTGGTCAAAAGATGTCAAAGATTAGAAGACTTTATGAAATTTTAAAGAAGGAAGGAGCTTTAGAATACACAATTATTGTGGCAACAACTTCAGAAGATCCACCAATTTTGCTTTATTTAGCTCCATATGCAGGATGTTCTATTGGAGAATATTTTCGAGATCAAGGTAAAGACGCTTTAGTAATTTATGATGATTTAACAAAACATGCTTGGGCATGGAGAGAAATTTCTTTGCTTTTAAAAAGACCAGCAGGTAGAGAAGCTTATCCAGGAGATATTTTTTATACTCATTCAAGACTTTTAGAAAGAGCAGCTAAACTAAAGAAAGGTGGCAGTTTAACTGCTTTACCTATTTGTGAAACCCAACTTGGAGATATTTCTGCTTATATTCCTACAAACTTAATTTCAATAACCGATGGACAGATTTATTTAGAAACAGATCTTTTTAAAGCTAATTTTAGGCCAGCAATTAATATTGGTCTTTCTGTTTCTCGTGTAGGTTCGAAAGCACAAACAAAAATTATGAAAAAAATTGCTGGTAAGCTAAAGCTAGATTTAGCTCAATTTAGAGAATTAGAAGAATTTGCTAAACTTTCTACTGAACTTCCTCCTGAAATTACACAAAAAATTAAAAGAGGAAGAGTTTTGATGGAAATTTTAAAGCAAGAAAACTTTAAACCACTAACCTTTGAGAAAATTGCTATTTTAATTTATGCTGCTAATAATGGCTTTTTCGATGATTTTGAATTATCACAAATTAAAGAAATAGAAAATAAACTTTTAAATTACTTAGAAACAGAGAAAAGAGAGATTTTAGATGAAATTGTTAGTAAAAAAGATTTAGATGAAGATTTAGAAAACAGGATTAAAGAAGCATTAATTTACTTTTTTGAACAAATTAAAAAATGAAAGCGAAAAATTTACGTGCTATAAGAAAAAGGATAAAATTTTTAAGCAATTTTCAAAAAATTACTAAATCGATTAGTCTTATTTCTGCTATTAAATTTCAGAAAGTTTATCAGAAAATCGCTCGTATTATTTTTAATGTTTTTTATCTTTTAGATATCTTTGAAGAAGTATTAAAAAGACATCCTAAGACTTCTAAAGAATTTTTAAATTTAAAGGTGAATGAAAAAGGTAAAAAATTAATCATTTCCATCGCTTCAGATAGAGGTTTAGCAGGAAGTTTTGATTATCTTATTTTTAAAAAAACAGAAGAAATTTTAAATAGAGATTTTTATTTAGGAACCATTGGACTTAAAGCAGAAAAATATTTTAAAAAGAAATACCAGCTTCTTTTTAGTTTTAGTAAATTTGAAAATGTTTTACCTGAAGATTTTGCCAAAGAACTTTTAAGCTATCTTCAACTTTTAATTGAACAAGAAAAATTAAAAGAAATTTACCTTGTAAGGCCAAATTTAACTTCAAGCGGATTTATTGTCGAAAGTTTAAAAATTTATCCTTTTGATTTAGAATCTATTCATGAGCTTCTTGAAAAAATTAAAGTAAAAACAAAAGAGTTTGAAGGCTTGAAAAAAGAAGAACCGAGATTTAAGGAATTTCAATATATACTTGAACCTTCGCCAGAAATAATTATTAAAACTATTTTAAGTCAAGTGTTTTATTTAATCTTTTATGCTTTAATTTTACAAGCACAAGCAAGTTTAGAATTTGCAAGAACAATAACGATGAAAAAAGCAAGTGAAAATGCTGAAGAGCTTAAAGAACAAGAAATTCTAAATTATAATAAAACGAGACAACAAAAAATCACTGAAGAATTAATTGACATAAGAAGATGAAGGGAAAAATAATTCAAATTATAGGGACAGTTGTCGATGTAGAATTTGAAAAAGAAATTCCTGAAGTTTATGAAGTTTTAAGGGTTGTTGAAAATGGTTTGCTTTTAGAAGTTGAAAATATTATTTCTTCAAAAAGAGTAAGATGCATTTCTTTTGAAAGCACAGATGGACTTTATAGAGATATGGAGGTTGAAAGGACATATAAAAAATTAACAGTACCTGTTGGCAAAAATGTTTTAGGAAGAGTTATTAATGTTTATGGAGAACCTATTGATAACAAAGGGACAATTGAAGCTGAAAAATGGGAAATTATAAGGCCAGGACCAAAATTTACAAAGCAAAAACCAGAAATTGAAATTTTAGAAACAGGCATAAAAGTTATTGATCTATTAACTCCAGTAATTAAAGGAGGAAAAGTTGGACTTTTTGGTGGAGCTGGAGTAGGGAAGACTGTGCTTTTAATGGAACTTATTCATAATATTGCTTATAAATATCAAGGCTTTTCAATTTTTGCTGGAGTTGGTGAAAGAACAAGAGAAGGGAATGAACTTATTTTAGAAATGGAAGAAAGTGGAGTGATAAAAAATGTAGCTATGATATTTGGTCAAATGAATGAAGTACCAGCAGCAAGATTTAGAACAGCTTATGCAGGAGTGACCCTAGCTGAATATTTTAGAGATGTTGAGAAATTAGATGTTCTTTTGTTTATTGATAATATTTTTAGATTTGTACAAGCAGGTTCAGAAGTTTCAGCTTTGCTTGGAAGATCTCCTTCAGCAGTAGGTTATCAACCAACTTTAGCTACAGAAATGGGAATGCTTCAAGAAAGAATTACTTCTACTGAAGATGGTTCAATTACATCTTTTCAAGCGGTTTATGTTCCTGCAGATGATATTACTGATCCAGCTCCAGCAACAGTTTTTGCTCATTTAGATTCGACTATCGTTCTTTCTAGAGAAATAGCCGAGCAAGGAATTTATCCTGCTGTTGATCCTTTACAATCTAATTCCTTAGCTTTAGATCCAAAAATTGTTGGAGAAAGACATTATCGAGTAGCTACAGAAGTTCAAAGAATATTACAAAGATATCAGGAATTAAAAGATATTATTGCTATTTTAGGAATTGAAGAACTTCCAGAAGAAGATAAATTAACTGTTTATCGTGCCAGAAAAATTCAAAAATATTTATCACAGCCATTTTTTGTGGCTGAAAGTTATACAGGAAGAGAAGGAAAATATGTACCTTTAGAAAAAACAGTAGAAGAATTTGAAAAACTTGTAAGCGGAGAGTATGATGAAGTGCCAGAAGATGAATTTTATATGAAAGGGGTGTTAAGCGCAGATTAGGTAGACTAAACGCATACGAAATCTACCCGAATCAAGCGACCGAATAGAATACCCGAATTGAACGACCGAATAATAATATCTATCCGAATGATAACCGAATAAACTACCCGAATGAAAAACCGAATAATGATATCTACCCGAATATACGACCGAATGATATACCCGAATATAAACCGAATGAAAATCAAAAATTCGGTCCTAATTCGGATAATAAATTCGGTATAGATTCGGGTAGTAAACATTCATTCGGTCCTGATTCGGGTGAAGTATTCGGTCAACATTCGGGTAGTGAAAATAAATAAATGAAAAAATTTAAACTCGAACTAGTCGGAATAGAAAAAAATTATTTAGAGGAAGAAATTGATGTTTTAATTTGTAAGACTGATTTGGGAGAAATTTCTATTTTAGCCAACCATCATCCTTTAATTACTGTTGTTAAAAAAGGAGAAATAAAAATTAAAAAAGATAATGAAGAAAAAACAATATTTTTACCATTTGATTCAATCTTAGAAGTAAAAGAAAATAAAGCAAAAATTTTAGTAATGTTTCCAATTTAAGTTATAATAATTTTATGATTTTAGGATTATTAAGTTTATTTTTAATTTATCCTTTTGTAGTTTTTGCTCATTGTCCTTTGTGTGTGGGAGGGGTTTTAGTTTTGACATTTTTAGGTTACGAAATTGGAGTTAAGAGAATAGTTTTGGGATTTTTAACTGGTGCTTTAGCTGTTGCTTTTGGTGAATGGCTTAATAGGCTTATTAAAATAAAAATTTTCAAAGGGCAAGAATTTTTAATTATTGCTTTAACTTTTATTTTGACTTATTTACCAGTGAAAAATTATATTTTTAATTATTATTCTTTATACTTACCCAATTTAGGTATTAATACTCCAATTTTGATTGATAAATCTTTGCTTTCAGGAATTTTTGGCGGTCTTTTAGTTTATATTGCTCCTTTTATAAGTAGGTGGATATCTCAAAAAAGAGGCAAGACAATTTTATTTCAAAGAATAATTGTGACTTTAATTTTACTTATAATTTTTGGATTAATTTTACAATTTATTTAAAATTAAATTATGGAAATAAAAATATCTGAAGAATTAAGAGAAAAAATTAATGAACTGAAAGAAAAGGTTGTTGATCTTTCGGCTGATGAAGATTTAGCGCTGGCAGTCATGAATTTAATTAGTATGGAAGAACATCTTTATTTTACTGCTGAAAAAACAGGCAAAGATGAATATTTTGATTTGCTTAATCATGTAAGAGAAATAAGAAAGAAGATGATGGAAAGATTAATTGGAAAACCGGAAGGAGAGCTTTGGTGTTTTGTAAAACATACGCTATCAGCTAGCATGAGGCTTATTGAAGTTGGAACAAAACTTCAAAATCAAAACAAAAAAGATGAAGCTAAAGAAGTTTTTGATTTGGCTTATGAACTTTTTAACATCTTTTGGGGAATAAAGTTGAATATTATACCAGCAGATAAATTCGGATTTGAAACTGATAAAAACGGATATAAAATGAATAAAAATCCGCATGAATCCGTTCCATATCCGCATAAATCCGTTGGAACAAGTTATCCGCATGAATCAGTTTCAAATCCGCAAAAATCCGCTTGGTTAAAAAAATTAATTGAGAAAATAATTGATTGTTGTAAAGAATAATTTTCTAACTCTAAAACTTTACAAAGATACCTACGGTGATACAATTTTATTATGATGAAAAAATATATTTGTCTAATGGTATGCCTGCCTGCCGGCAAGGCAGGTATAGAACCTCAAGATCAGCCTGGATATTGTTTTGAATGTGGAATGAAACTTTTACCCACAGAAGAAATTGATGTTTTAATTTGTAAGACTGATTTAGGAAAAATTTCTATCTTAGCCAACCATCATCCTTTAATTACTGTTGTTAAAAAAGGAGAAATAAAAATTAAAAAAGATAATGAAGAAAAAACAATATTTTTACCATTTGATTCAATCTTAGAAGTAAAAGAAAATAAAGCAAGAATTTTAGTAATGTTTCCAATTTAGGTTATAATAATTTAACAATCTGACTTTATTTTAATTTTGGATAATAAAGTTAGGGGTTTAAGTAAAAAATCTGGAAAAATGTGGCTGTTAGTTTTGGTATTGTTTTTTATGATTTAAGATTAAAAATTGAAAATTTTAATTAAAACTAGAATTATAATTCCTAAAATTATTCTGTAATAACCAAAAATTTTTAAGTTATGATTTTGAAGATATTTAAGAAAAAGTTTTACTACAATCAACGCAGATATAAATGAAAAAACAAATCCTGTAATCAAATATATTAAATTTTCTTTTATAAGAAAAATTTTATCAAAACCTGTTTTATATAAATCAAATAATCCTGCGGAAATTATAGTAGGAACAGATAATAAAAAAGAGTATAAAACCGCCTCATCTCTTTTATATTTTAAAAGAAGCATTCCTAAAATTACTGCTCCAGCACGTGATACCCCTGGTACTATTGATAAAGATTGAAAAATGCCAATAAGAATTGCTTCTTTAAGTGTTAAATTTTCTAAATTTTTAAAAATTTTAATTTTATTTTTTTCTATTAAGTTTTCTATAATGATCATTAAAAGTCCTATAAATATTAAACTAAATATTATTAAAAAAATATCTTCAAAAAAAACATTTTTAATTATTTTATAAAAAGGCACGGCAATTAAAGATGTCGTAAAAAATGAAACTATTATAGGCAATATTAACTTTTTATTTTCTAAAATATATTTGAAGTACAAAATAATTATAGATAAAATTGCTCCAGATTGTATGAAAATTTCGAAAAATTTTATAAAATCATTGTGTGATATATTTAAAATTTTTGAAGCCAAAATTAAATGTGCAGTTGATGAAATAGGCAAAAATTCTGTCAAACCTTCAATTATTCCTAGAAATATTGAATTGATGAGATTCATTTTTTATTATTTTTATTCTAACATCAAATATTTTTAGTTTATAATAAAAATATTAAGGTTGTTTATTAAGTAAAATTTATTTTTAAAAACGCTCAAGGACTATTATTATAATCTTTTAAGTCAGTTAGTTACTGAACATCGATCTTTGTGGAGAATTCAGAAATATTATTTGAAGAATGCTAAAGGTCGTAAAAGATGTCAAGATTTTTTCAAGAAATTGGCAAATGAAAAACAAAGATATATCCAAGATTTATTGAAATTATGGAAGGAGCATAAATACTAAATTCTAGATTTTTATTATGAGAAGATACGTTTGGGATGCCTGCCTGAATCTCAAGATTAGTTTGGAAATTGTTTTGAATGCGGAATGAAACTTTTACCCGCGGATGAACAAGGATTCGAAACGGATCGATTCGGATTAACAACAAAGGATCAATACGGATTCGAAACGGATAAAAAGGATATAAAATGAATAAGAATCCGCATAAATCAGTTTCAGATCCGTATATATTCGTGGATCCGCATGAATCCGTTCAAACTCCGCATAAATCCGTTAGTACAAGTTATCCGCATAAATCCGTTGATACATATTTATACTTCATTGAAGGTCATATCCCAATAGAAGCTATCGAAAAACTTTTAACTGAAAAACCAGAAATTGACGGTATTGCTCTTCCAGAAATGCCTTCAGGTTCTCCTGGAATGCAGGCTTTAAACTTTCTCCTTTTAAAATTCATTCAGTCAAAAATGGCCAAGATCAAGGAATTTTTATGGAAATTTAGTTTTTAGTCGGTATAATTGTATAATAGTTTAAAAGAAAATGGATAAAACATTAAAAACAACAATCATTGTCGGAATTTTAATTTTTTCTTTTTCTCTTTTGTGGTTTGTTTATGAATATAGCAAATCAAGGCTGGAGTTAAGAACTTTTTCTGTTTTAGGTGAAGGAAAAGAAGTTGTTGTGCCAAATATTGCTGAAATTAGAATTGGAGTTATTAGTGAAGGTTTAGATTTGACTACGCTCCAAAAAGAAAATTCTGAAAAAATGAATAAAATTATAAATTTTCTAAAAGAGAAGGGAATTGATGAAAAAGATATTCAAACAGAAAATTACTCAGTAACCCCCAAATATGATTATTCAAAATCTCCTTATAGAATAGTTGGCTATACAATCAGTCAAGATCTAAGAGTTAAAGTTAGAGATTTAAGTAAGATTGGAGAAATTTTGTCGCAAGCAGTAAATTATGGAGCTAATAATGTTTCTGGCCCCAATTTTACTGTTGATGATAAAGAAGTTTATTTAGAAAAAGCAAGAGAAAAAGCAATTAAAAATGCCAAAGAAAAAGCAGAAAAGATTGCCAAATCTGCTGGATTTAAATTGGGGAAAATTATAAGCATAATAGAATCAAGTCCTTTTGAGCCTATTCCGCTTATGTTAAAAGAAATGGGAGCAGGAGGTCCGTTAATTTCTCAACCTCAAATAGAACCAGGCTCACAAGAAATAAAAGTTCAAGTTACTATTACTTATGAAATTAAATAATTGATAATAAAAATGAACTACATAATTTTAGCTTTACTTTCTGCTTTAACTGCAAGTTTAGTAGCTATATTTGGGAAATTAGGATTAAAAAACGTTGATCCTACAATAGCAACAACAATAAGATCTTTGATTATGGCTGGATTTTTAGTAATTGTAAGTTTATTTTTGAAAAAATTTGAAAATTTCTCTCTAAATCTTTTTACTTCTAAAGATTGGCTTTTAATTATCTTAGCAGGAATTTCTGGTGCTCTTTCTTGGCTTTTTTACTTTTGGGCACTTAAATTTGGTCCAGCATCTCATGTAGCGGTTATTGATAGATTAAGTTTAGTCTTTGTAATTTTACTTTCAGCATTAATTTTGGGAGAGACTTTTAATTTAAAAGTTTTTGTAGGAATGGTTTTAATAGTTATTGGTGCTATATTAATAGTTTTAGGTAAATGATCGATTTTCATGCACATTTAGATGACGAAAAAATTTTGCCTTTTTTAGATGAAATTATAAAAAGAGCTAAAGACGCTGGTGTAAGTTTAATTATTTGTCCAAGCATAAATTTAGATTCTGCGTTTAAAATAATTGAAATTTCTAAAAAATTTGAAAATGTTTTGCCTATGATAGGTATTCATCCATCTGAGATCGATAATTTTAAAGATGCAGATTTAAATCAGCTAGAAGATTTTATTAAAAAAGAAAAAATAATTGGCATAGGTGAAATTGGTTTGGATTATACTTATAAAACAGATAAAAATAAACAAAAAGAAATTTTTGAAAAACAGCTTCAATTAGCAGAAAAATATAAATTACCTGTAGTTTTGCATATAAGAGAAACTTTTGATGAGATTTTTGAAATTTTGAAAAATTTTAAAGTTGTACCTATTTGGCATTCTTGTACAGGAAATTTAGAAGAAGTAGAAAAATTTTTAGAAATCGGAGGCTTTATTTCTTTTTCTGGAATAATAACTTTTAAAAATGCTAATAGACTGAGAAAAATTGTAAAAATTGTTCCTTTAGAAAGAATATTTTTAGAAACTGACTCTCCTTATTTAACGCCTGAACCTTATCGAGGTAAAATTAATGAGCCAGCTTACGTTAAATTTATTTATCAACAGGTTGCTGAAATAAAGAATATAGAGTTTGAAAAAATCGAAGATTTTATAGATAATAATTTTAAGAATTTGTTTTATGTTGTATGAATAAAAAGTAACATAACAAAAAGTGCAAAGAAATAACAAAAAAACCTATCAGAAAAATTTTCTAAGTTTGAAATGAAAATTGCTAGAAAAAGCGCGGTAGTAGTTTTAAGTTATTATCGGCAATCAAATTTTAAAGAGGTTTTATGGGGGTTAAAAACAGAAAATGGAAGATTTTTGTTAGGCAGACTTCTTAGAGGTGTTCAAATTTTTGTAGAATATAAAACTGATCTTTTTATTTTACCTGGTTATTCTTCAAGAGTGATGAAAAAGATTTTGGAAGAAAAAATAGAAGAAATTCATAATTATATACCGAAATTTGATAAAAAAGAGAAAGAAAGGCTTTTTCTTAGTTTACTATTAGAAGAAAATTCAAAAAGTACTGAAGAAGAAATAGTAAATGTAGCCAAAATATTAAAAGAAAATAATGTTGAAACAGTTTTTCTAGTTACAAGTCCTGATCATATAGCAAGAGCTATTGTTTTAGCAGAATCTTACTTTTGGAAGGAAATGCCATATTTAAAAATTTTAGGAGTTCCCTCACAAGTAAAATACTCTTTAAATTCTTCTGATGAATTTGACTATGGAACTATTTTTGAACCAAGGATTACAGAAATAATGCCAAGTATAAAAAATTTGCTTAAGACAGTTATAGAAAGTTTTAGAGAAAATAAAATAGAAGCTATTAAATATTTAGATAAGAAACTTTCAAATTTATTAAAAAAGCTTAATAAACAAGAAAAATAAGCATAATGAAAACTAAATTAAAAATCTAAGATTTGAAAATAGAAATGTCATTTTATAAAATTACAGTAAAGAATGAAAATTGAAAAGACTCTAAGTGAATTAAATAGATGGAAAATTTTTAGTATGAATCCTTTTGAAAGAAAAGTAAAATTGGATGCAAAAGAAAGCATTCTTGGAAGATTCAAACGACCAGGTGAATATGTTTTAGAAATTATTGATGGAGAAAGTAAAGTTGAAAATCCAAAGGTTTTAAAGAGTTGGAAGTTTAAACTTCCATAAAAAATTTTACTGTGATTAAGTAAAATAATATCATGAACTTTTCCAAAGAAGTCGGTCTACTTTTATTTGGAGGTGTGGCTGGAATTGCTTATTTAATCGCCTTTCTTTTGTTTTTGTCACTAATTAGGCGAAAAAAGAAAAGATCTTTGATAAAAGTACTCTTTATTATCACTTTAATTATTGTATTTGTTTTAGTTGGTCTCTTATCTACATTCATTTTCCTTTTAATAAAAAGTGAAACATTATTCCTTCCACTAAAATTCCAGTAAGAATATACCTTATAAATTTTTTATAGAAATTTTAATTTGCTATAATTTCTTTATGAAAATTGCTCTAGTTCAATTTGAAACAAAAATTGGACAAGATTTTTTTGAAATCTCGAAGAGAGTTATTAATTTTATTAAAAGAGCTAAGAAGAAAAATTGTAGTCTTATTTGTTTTCCAGAAGAGTTTTGGTTCGGTCCTTTAGATTATTATTCAAATACAAAAATAGAAGAAATTGTAAGTAAGATAACGCCACGTATCATCAATTTTTTCCAGGAGCAAGCAAAAAAATATTCAATTAATATTATTCCTGGAAGTTTTATAGTTAAGGAAAATAATTTTTATTTCAATCAAACATTGATTATTAATAAAAAAGGCAAAATTGTCTTAACTCATAAAAAACAAAAATTAGTTCCTTTTGGTTTTGAAGGAGAAAATGTTACACCAGGAAATGATGATTTGAAGGTTGTAAAAATTGATGGAATTAAGATCGGTGTTTTAATTTGTAGAGAACTTTTTTATTCCTATCCTTTTAAAGAGCTTAGAGAAAAAGGAGCAGAAATTATTCTTATTCCCTCATTTTGGTCAAAACGTTCAAGCGATTATTTAAGACATAATTTAAAAAATAAAATTAAAGTATGGTCAGAAATGAAAGTAATCGATGCTTTATGTCAAGCTCGTGCTTTTGAAAATGAAGTGGCAATTTGTTTTTGTAATGCAAGCGGCAGATTGGAAGATAAAAATGAATTTGATGTTTTAGCTGGTAGAACCCAAGTTTGTTTACCTTTTTATGGCTGTATAAAAAATTTGAAGCAAAATAAAGAGGGAATGATTGTTTTTAATTTTGATAAATCAATAATTGAAGACGCGAGAAAGGCTTATAGGTTGTTTGAATAAGTTTATAAAATTACCCGCAGATCATCATTTTCCAAGATAACACTTTTTCTTTTTTCATCAAAATAGATTTGTATGGCTTTAATTTTTACTCCTTTGTTTTTGGCAATTTTTAAAAGTTCATAAATTTTTGGATCAGCATTTTTATTTGGAGAGAAAGCGGAGATATTTTTCATTCCGGCGATAAAAAGAATGATCGGGAAATACCTACCCGAATTATGACCGAATGTTTTACCCGAATCCCGACCGAATTTTAAATTTTTATTCGGTTCTTTATTTGGGTAATTTATTCGGTCGGTTATTCGGATAGACTGTATATTAATCAATTCTTTAATATGCTTTTGACCCCTAATTGATGGACAGTCTGGATACATAGCAAAACTTTTATATTTCATTACCGCACTTTTTACTTCAAGAAGATAATTTTTGCTTTTGTGCTCAATTAAATAATCAATTAAAGAATGATTTATTTTGAAATTTCTTTTTAAAATTTTTGCTTCTTTAAGCCAAGAAATATATCCTTTTTCTAAAGCGATTTCAAAACATTTCATTTGAAGTTGGGTATCAATAATTGAATAAATATTTTTGCTTTCCTTAACCATTGAAAGTCTAAATTTCAACTTATTTTCAATTGGCAAAAACAAACCAACCTTTCCTTTCCTTAAAAAATCTTCTAATCTTCCAGTATTATTTAAATGAGCTAAAACAGGTTTATTTTTAATTTTCCCTTTTACAACGAATTTATTTAACCTTTCAATAATTATCCCTTTCTCATAATTTTCTATTTTTAACAAAATTTTCATTTTTTAATTATAATTAAACTAAGTATCACAAATTAATGTTTTAAATTAATAAAATGTTTTATATCTTGAAAAAACTCAATATTGGAAACAAAATAATTGTAATTGTTTTTTTATTTTTTATAACATTGACGACTTTTGCTATTTTATCTTTTAAGTTTCTTTCAAAAGAGCCGGAAAAACAAAACAATTTTCAACCAACACACACTACAACAAAAGAAATAGTCCAAGCTACTTCTACTCAAAAAGAACAAGATTTAATGGTTTACGAAAGAAAAGATTGGGGCTTTAAGATTTATTATCCTAAAAATTTTAATTTAATTGAAAGAGAACTTCCTGATTATTCTTTGTCTCCATATTTTTTTATAGACCTAAATAAAGAAAAAATATCGAATTACATTGATAGAGCAGTTCGTGGAGGATGGATAGATGACATAAATTTCACTTTCATTCTTTCGAAAGATTTGTATCAAAATACGAATCTCTCGGAAGCATGGGTTTCTATTTATATTCTTTTTATAAATAATCCAGATAAAAACGATATCGAAGACTGTAAAAAATTTAAATTTAACATAGGTGAAGAAAAAAAGATTGTATATGGAGAAAAAGAAATAATCAATAATATAGTTTGGTATAAAGCAGAAGATAAAAAAGTTTTACGGCCAGGAATATCTCTTAACTCTAAAATATATCATACTTTCTATGATAATAAATGTTATGAAGTTTCCCTTAATTCTGCTTTTACCACTTTAGAAAATTATGATCCATCCTTAAATGTTAAAGAAGTTAAAGAAGAAGAAATAATGGCAGAGTTAATGAAGATTTTAAAAAATTTTACATTTTTGCCTGTTAGAGAAACACAAGAATATTTTGAAAAAATTAGAGAAAATGCTGACAAAAAGATTTCTTATTCGACAAGCGGAGCCATAAATTTTACTTGGAATTTGAGCGATAAAAAGGAGTTTTTAATAAATGTTGAAAATAAAGAAAAAAATAATAATCTTTTACTTATCTTTCAAAGATATCTGCGAGATAGAGGTAAAGATTATGAATATTATTTTGTACCATTAATTATTGTTGGTAAAGAAAATAAAATTGATGATGTTATATATCTTGAAACTAATCCTTATAAAAATGAATGGGAATTTTCTTTTTTTGATTTAGATAAAAATGGATTTTTAGACTTTGCTATTAAATGGTACTATGTAGGAGCATATAATACCTCAGATTTATTCTTTTTATACAATCCTTCTAAAAAAACATTTTTAACTTATGATGATTTAGATGATTATGATATTGACAACTCTTCAGCTTACGGCACTGAAAGATCGGGAGACTATCAGGGTTCATGGGTATATAAAGCAGTTAATGGAGAACTTATAAAAATAAGAGAAGAGGAACAACCTATACATGGATATGGTGGTTATGTAAAAGAATTGATAGGGGATAAGTTTGTGACAACATCA
>Ga0272445_1000693_pt1 | contig 29880 bp, 27 predicted proteins | sample YNPCB0031_FD_194404 | JGI IMG/M metagenome (GOLD analysis project Ga0272445, IMG submission 194404) | Hot spring sediment microbial communities from Yellowstone National Park, WY, United States - YNP-CB-003-1 | ecosystem: Environmental > Aquatic > Thermal springs > Hot (42-90C) > Sediment... | reverse complement strand
ATTTCCCAAAACATCATAAAGGATTATTTTTATTTTTTCTTTTGAATATCCTGAAAAAATTAAGGAGATTTTATCTTTTAGGAAAGTAGAGGAAAAAAGTTTTATGTTTTCTTTTTGGAAATAAATTTCTTCTACTGATGGACTGCATACATTAGAAGTTAAAACTGTTGGTGAAGAAGTTGAAATTGGGGGGAAGTAATGGTTAAATTTGGGGAAGTAATGTTAATTGAAGGAAAATCCATAGAAAGATTTGGGGAAGTAACTGTTGGAGAACAATCATACCATGGGCAATCAGGTGCCATTTGCCCATCCTGCGTTTTTACAACTAAAAAGTTACTATATCCTCCACCAAATGAAGAAGTGCTTCCTACAATTACATAACCACCATCACTTGTTTTGTGAATAGAAGAAAGCCAATCTTCATATCCGCCTCCAAATGTTTTTGCCCATTCAATCTCTGCTTGCGGATTTAGTTTTATAATTAAGAAATCACCATTGCATTTAAATTATATAAATTTTCTTTTTTACCCTAATCCTTTATAACAAATCCTATGTCAAAAAATAAAGTGAAATATCGGTCCGTAAAAAGGTGTTTTTTAAAAAAACAACCGGTAAATAAAAGGAATAATCTAATCCAATTATAAAATTTGTATTGGGAATTCTTTTTTTGATTTTAAAAGAAGGTGAGAAAATAAAAGAGATAAACTTTCTAAAAAGAAAATGTGTTAAAGAACCCGAAGCTAAAAGAGGTTCGAATTCGATTCCTTTGACTTTAAAAGATTTAAATATACCTATAGTAAATAAATATTGGAAGCCCCTATCTAAAGGATAATATAATTCCCAATCATGAATATCAAGATGTTCTAATCTAAATTCTAAAGAAAAATTTTTAAACCCGCTTTGTATAATGTGTGTTGAGTAAATCACGTCGTAATATTGTTTATACTCAAACCATTTAAAACCTTTTAGATAACTTATACTAAAAGAAAAAAGGAAAACAATAACCATTTTTAATCTCCTTTTAAGGGTTCCATCTTCCGGGTTGCCCTTCAATAAATGTTAGATAGTGAAAAGTATAACCATTTTTTGAAAAAATGAATCCTTGTGATTGTGTTTTTCCTGTTTGAATGAGGTCCATGATTTTTTCCATTTTACAGCCCAGTCCCCACATTATCCCTATTATTGCACTTACCCCTATTATTTTGAGCACTTTATTCATGATGCCTCCTCCTTTTTTAAACATTTAAATAATACTTTTTTTTTCAAAATGTCAAGTCCATGTATATTTCACAAGAATTTCAAAGTTGTGAGAATTTTAATAATTTCTTCTTTTATTTTTTCATTTTCATTGCTTTCAATCCATTGAACTTTATAATTTAAATAATTTTTGAAAAAAGTTATTTGCCTTTTTGAATATTCCTTTGTTCTTTTTATTGTTAATCTTATTGCCTCATCAAGCGAAATTTTCCCTTCTAAATACCATATTAAATCCTTATATCCATGACTATCAAGTGCTCTGTTTTTTAAAGAATATCCCATATCTAAGAGTTTTTTCACTTCTTCTAAAAAACCTTCTTCCATCATTTCATAAACTCTTTCCTCAATCCTTTTATAAATAATTTTTCTATCCTTTTTTATTCCTATATAAAATGGTATAAATTCTTTTTGTTTATTTTCTTTAACAATTTCAGAAAATGTTTTTCCTGTTTGATAAAATATTTCAAAAAATCTTGCTATCCTTACTCTATCATTTGGTGATATCTTATATGCTCTTTTTATATCAATTTCTTTAATTCTTTCCCACATTTTATAAAGACCATATTTTTCAATTTCTTCATAAACCCTTTTCCTTATTTCCTCAGAAACTTTGATTCTTTCAACAAATTCTTCAAAAAGTGCTTTTAAATAAAGTGTTCCTCCTCCAAGAACAAAAAATTTTTCATTTCTATTTAAAAGTTCCTTTATTATTTTACCTGCATCTTGGGAATAATCACCTGCACTATAATATTCGTCTGGATTTTTAATATCAATCATATAATAGTTAACTATTTTTCTCCATTCCTTTTTTGGCTTATTTGTTCCAATATCCATATATCTATAAATTTTCTTTGAATCACATAAAATTATTGAAAATCCCAATTCTTTTGCAATTTCAAAACCTATTTTTTCCTTTTGAGAACCTGTTGGTCCGATTATTGCTGGAATTATTTTTTTATCTTCCAAATTTTCTATCAATTTCATCTATACTCATTTCATAAATTATAATTCTTCCATGAGGACAGAAAAGTGGGTCTTCAAGGGAAAAGAGTTCAGAAATTAAATTTAGCATTTCATATTCTTCTAACTTGTTTCCTGATTTCACAGCCATTTTACATGCTATAAGTTTTAAAAGGTTATCAATATCAATTTTTGGCTTTTCTCCTTCAATTTCCTTTAATATTTCAATAAAATTTTCTTTTTCAATCTTTTTGAAAATTCCAGGAATCCTATCTATTGAAATTGTGTTTCTTCCAAGAATACTTATTCCAAATCCTATAATTTCAAGATTTTCCTGAAATCTTAAAAGTGTCCTCATGAGCTGGGAGCTTAAATTAAAAATAATTGGGAAAAGTAAATTCTCTGATTTATAATTCCTTTTCTTTAATTTTTCATAGAGAATTTTTTCATGAGCAGTGTGCTGATCAATTATAACTATTCCATTATCTAAAATTAAAACTATATATTTTTTCTGCAATTGATATATATTTTTAAAATCAATCTTTATTTTTTCTTCCTCTTTCGGAATTTCTCCAAATTCAAGTTGCTTTATTTCTTCCTTAACAAATTTTTTTACTTCAAATTTTAAATCTTTAATTTTAAATTCTGAAATTGGTAAAAATGCCCTTTCCTTTAATTTAATTTCAATATCCTCTTTTATTCTTTGATATATTTTTAATGAATTTGAAAATCTTACTTCTATTTTTTGTGGATGAACATTTACATCAATTTCAGAAGGTGGAACAAATAAAAATAGTATATAATTTGGATATTTTTCAGGAGTTTTGTATATGCTGTTTAAAATTTGTGCCATCTTTTTATCAATTATTGGTCTTTGATTTACAAATATAAATTTAATAAATGGGGTATTTAATAAATTTTCCTTTTTTGATATAAATATATAATAAGAAAAATTTTTAAAATCCTGATTAAATTCATAAAATTCTTTTAAGATTTCTTCACCATAAATTTCTACAATTCTATCCTTAACATTTTCTTTTTTCTCTAAATTGTAAATTATCTCATCTTCATTTTCAAGAACAAAAGATATTTTTGGATTTGCAATTGCATACAGTAAAAATGTTTCTATTATTTTTCTTGTTTCTGCTTCTTTAGGTAAAAGAAATTTTCTTCTTGCAGGGAATTTATAAAACAGGTCTTGAATTATACATGTTGTTCCTTTATTATGTGGGCATGGTTTTTTCTCCTTTAAAATTCCATCTTCAAAGTAAAATTCATATCCAATTCCTGAATCATCTATGCTTGTTCTTATTGTAAGTTTTGATACAGTTGCAATTGAGTGAAGTGCTTCACCTCTAAATCCGAGAGTTTTAAGGTTTAAAAGGTCATCAAGTGTTTTTATTTTTGAAGTTGTATATCTTTCTACTGCCAATTCAACTTCATCATAATAGATTCCTGTCCCATTATCTGTTACAACAATTTTCTTTTTTCCTCCATCTTTTATTTTCACATGTATTTCATCAGCACCAGCATCTATTGAATTTTCAATCAATTCTTTAAGGACATCACAAGGATGATTTATTACTTCTCCGGCTGCTATATACTTATAAACAGTTTCAGGCAATTTAATTATCATTTTTTATTTTAATTGAATTTAAATAATCCTGCAATAAAATTGCTGCTGAATTTTTATGAGATTCCTTATTCATGTTTTTTGAAATCTTTGTTGTAAATCTTTCATCCCATAAAATCACTTTTATTTTTAAATTTTTCTCTATTTCTTCCTTTATTACTTTAATATCTTTGCAAATTTCCAATTCTTTACCTGACATTGTAAGTGGGAAACCTATAACTATTTCTTCAATTTCATATTCTTTTAAGATTTTTTCAATTTCTTTTAAAATTTCAATTTTTTTTAAATCAATTTCTTTTAAAGGATTTGCAACTATCTTTAAGGGATCGGATATTGCAAAACCAACCCATCTTTTTCCATAATCTATTCCAAGGACCCTTCCCATTATAATTCCTTTCTATTATAAGATTTTAACCCTGTTAAATAAAATAAGATTGTTAAAATTGTTGAAATAAATAAGATTGTTAAAAAGAAAAATAAAATATTTTCTTTTATATATCCCCTTTTTGCATATACATAAATTGGATTTGCAATTATTGAATCAATTAAAAAAACATAAAGTATTGTAATAACTGCTGTAAAGAAGGCACCTGTGCTTGATGCAATTTTGGAAGGGTTTGTTTCATTTAAAGAAGGATAAATTATTCCCATTGTAGTTGAAATTACACTTACTGTAATTGATTCAATTAAAAGGATAAGATTAAAATATTTTTTGAAAATATCAGGGATTTTCAAATTTAATGAATTTATTGTGAAATTATAAGTAAAAAATGTTAAAAGGGTAAATATTATTAGCCATATAAAAAGTTTTGAAAAAATATAGAAACTTCCTTTTAAAGGAGAAATTTTTAAAAAGTAAATTCCCCTATTTTCAAGAGAATAAGTTGGGAAAAGGAACCTTATAGATAAGGTTGCAAAAAGATAACCAAGGAAAATAAAATTTCCTGTTGCTATAAATATATGCCATAAGGGAAGTGTAAAATAAATTGGGGTTCTTCTTATAGAAATTATGTAAAATAAAATAAGAACAAGAAGGAAAATTGTTTGAGAAAATTGTGAAAAGTCCCTTAAAATGCTTTTTATTTCCTTTATCCATATTTGAAAAATCTTTGAATAAAAAAATGGAACTTTTATTTCAAATTTTCTTTTAAAAATATTTTTACTTTCTTCTAAAACATTTAAATTTTCTAAAAGATTAAAACTTGGTAAAAGAAAAGCAATGGATAAGGGGAAAAGGGAAAAATTTAAAAATAAATAAATTCCTTTATAATTCAAAAAGTTTATGAGCCAGTTGGAAGGTAAAAAGAATGGTGAAATAGTTCCAAGTTTTTGTAAATAGATTGCAAGGAGTTTTAAATTTTCAATTTCTTCAAATATTTTAAAAATTTCTGGTTTTAACATTTTTATATAGAAAAATAAATAAATTATGAAAAAAATTGTAAGGAAAATCATTACCCCTTCCCTTGTTATTTTTGGAAAAATTTTTAATATTATTACAAGAATTAATATTCCCAAAAAAGAGGGAATTATTAAATAAAAGGGAAGGGAAAAAATGATTAAAAGGATTTTTAAAATAGAAACCTTATATACATAAAAATATGAATAAAGTAAAGGAATTATTAAAAGAATTGGAGCCCATGAACTATAAATTGTTGTTTCTATAAATTTGAGAAAATATATTTTTGATTTTTTTAAAGGTAATTTTAACAAAAATTCAATTTCTTTATCCTTTAAAAATGTTCCAAATAAAGTTACTATATTTGAAAGTATTAAAAAGAAAAAAAGAGCGAACAAAACAAGGTCAAGAACCTTTATTGATATTATTTCTCCAATTAATGGAATATTTTTTAAAATTGAGAATAATTTAATAAGTCCTTTTAAAAATCCATAGAAAAAAATTATTGAAATTAAAAAAGGTATTATAAATTTTTTATATTCTCCTTCTTTTAGGAAAAATTTAAAATATTTTAACTTTAAAAGAAATATGTTCATCCATTATATATATCCAAGTTCTTCAAGTCTTTTTTTAACAATTTCTTCCTCCTCTTTTGTGTAACCCCTTCTTTCTATATAACCCTTTTCTTCTAAGAAATTTAATATTTTCTCAATACATTCTTCAATGCTTTCCTTATCGGTTTCACATACAATTTCTGGATTTAATGGTTCTTCATAAGGGTCATCTATTCCAGTAAATCCCTTTATTTTTCCTTCTATTGCCATTTTATACATCCCTTTTGTATCCCTTTTCATACAGACTTCAAGGGGTGCTTTCACATATATTTCAACAAATTTTCCTATCTTTTCTCTTGCCTTTTCTCTTGCTTCCCTAAAAGGTGAAACAAGTGCAACAATAGGAACAATTCCACATTCTGTAAGAATTTTTGCAACAACAGAAACCCTTCTTATGTTTTCCTTTCTATCTTTTTCTGAAAAACCAAGGTCAACATTTAATTCTTTCCTTATTATATCCCCATCAAGTATATAAGTTTTTTTACCAAGTTCTTCTAATTTTTCCTTTATTTTTTTTGCAAGCGTTGTTTTACCTGAGCAAGGAAGACCTGTAAACCAAAGGCAAAATTCTTCCATAAAATTAATTATAAAGTATTTGAGAGTTTTATTTCTATATCTTTATAATAAATTACTATGGAAAGGTTAATTCTTTTAATCATTTTTTCTTTTAAATGGGTTCATTATACAAATACAGGAATTATTAATGATTTCTCTGCAATAGATTCTATACTTTTTGCAGGAACAAATGGTGGTTTTGTTATAATAAATATGGAAAGGGATTCAATTATTCAAAAATATACCGGTTCTGAAGGTCTTTTACAAAATGAAATAAATGTTCTTGAAAAATCTATTTGGGATGGAATATGGTTAGGATATGCTGGTAAAGGAATTTCATATTTTAAAGACGGAAATTTAGAAAATTATGATTTTTCTCAAGTTCGTTCCACTTATATCTTTGACCTCCTTTTTTATAACAATTACCTTATAATATGTGATACAAATTCTTTAAAGGTTTTATGGACAAAAGGAACTGAAAATATACATGATGATAATATTTTAATTGAAAGGGTTCCTGAATGGAGTTATAACAATTTAATTAAATATGTTTCTATTTTGAAAGACACAATATTTTTAGCAAGCAAAAATTCAGTTTATTATCAAAGTTTTGAAGATTTCATAAATGGAATTTCTCCAGATACTTTAATTTCAAATATTCCCAATATTAATTCTCTAAAAAGGATTGGCGATTCTTTATTTATATTAACTCAAAATGGTTTTTATATATATCCTTCCCTTTCTTTAAAAATGAACTGGGCAAAAATTTTTGATATAGAAAAAAAGGATTCAATTTATATTGTTGGAACAAATACAGGGGTTTTTGAATGGAATCCTTTAACAGGAGAGATTAATGAGATTTTTAATTCAAGTGAATGGAAAAGGGTTTATGTTTATAAAGATAAAATCTTTGCCGGTAATTGTGGAAGAAAAGATTTAAATACAGGTAAAGGAATTTTTGTATATAAAGATTCTCTTTATTCTATAAAAGGAAAAATAAGGGAGATAGCAGGGAATATGATTTCTTCTATTTTTTCTTATAAAAAGGGATTTGTTAGTAGTTTTAGGGTAACAAGTGAATATAATGGGCTTTCAATTGTTTATTATGATGGGAAAATATTTGATGCTCTTAATAACTGGGTTAGGGAAGTTTGTGTTTTTGAGGACAAGATAATTGCTGCAAGATTTGGTGGTGGAGGCATGTTTTTAATTGATAGTGTTGGTAATTTAATTGATACTATTTTTGGGACAAGTTATGTTTTTCATACTGTTAAATATATACCTTCTGAAAGTTTAATAATTGCCTCTTCACCAAATGTTGGTATTGTATTTTATAGTTTTAAGGGATTAAATATTCCCCCAAAGTCCTTTCAGGAATGGATAAATGATGTTGAATGGGATAATGGAGTTATTTGGGCAGGAACGAGTCAGGTTATAAAGATTGATTTGGGGGAAAACTGGGAAGACCCTGTTGATGATAAGGTTGAATTTTTTGATACAGGTGAAAATTTTGCAATAATTGATATGGAAGTTGATGAAAATTATATTTATATAGCATCAACAAATGGATTTTATATTTATAAGAAAGAACCTTTTGGGAAATATCTTAATTTAACTAAATTTTTACCACACCCACTTTGTTTAGGGGTTGAAATTGATAAAAGAAAGGATTTATGGATATTAACTTTAAAAGGACTTGTTAAAATTAAATATGGTTATAAGGATTATGAATGGTTCTTACCTGGTCCTTATTCAATGATGGAAATTTGTGACCCAGGAGAAAATCCTCAACTTACAATAGGTTCAGAAGTTATTGATGTTGATGAACAAGAAGGTAAAATAATATGTGGAACATTAAAAGGAATTGCTGTTTTAGAATTAAAAAAGGATTATTATAAGGAAACTTCTATTGATTCGGTATTAATTTATCCAAATCCTTTGAGTAGAAATAAAGATAAATATATTTATATTTATACACTTTCTGAAATTCAGGATATGAAGATATTTAGATTGGATGGTAAAAAGATGAATTTAAAAATTGAAAGAATAAATAGGGGGTATAAAATAGATATAAAAGATTTTGAACCAGGAATTTATATTTTAAGAATAAAAAAAGCAGGTAAAACAAAATTTTTGAAATTCTCGGTAATTTGAAATTCTTTAAAAAAATTTATTTTATTTTAATTCTTTCTTTTTTAATAAGGTTCATTTTTCTCTTATTGAACCCCAATTATTACAATACCCATTATGAAGGGAATTTACCTCCTGAACATATTTATTTTAAAGAATATCAGGTTCATGATTCTCAAGAATATAAGGCGCTTGCGATAAATATTATTAAAAAACATAAATTTTCGTGGGATGATGAACCTGTAACCTTTAGAACCCCTTTTTATCCCTTTTTTATTTCCTTAATTTTTTTAATATTTGGTATTAAAGATTTCCCTGTAATGTTTTTCCAAGTGATTTTTTCAACAATCACTGTTTATATTGTATATTTAATTGCTAAGAAAGTTTATAATGAAAAAATTGCCCTAATTTCCTCAATTTTATTTACCTTTGACCCATTATCAATATTTTATTCATCCCTATATATGTCAGAAACAATTTTTATATTTTTATTCCTTTTATCCATTTATTTTTTTGTTATAAAAAATTATGGAATTTCAGCACTTTTTCTATCCCTTTCTTCTCTTACAAAACCAATTTCCCTTTATTCTTTTTTAATTTTTTTCCCATTTTTTAAAAAAATTAAAAACATGATTCTCTTTTTTTTAATTTTTTCAATCCTGCCTCTTTTATGGAGTTTAAGAAATTATAAAAATTATAAAGTTTTTAAATTTACTTCAATTGATGGATTCAACCTCTTATACTATAATGCCTCTATTTTTGAATCTTTAAAGAAAAACATTCCTGTTGAAGAAGTTCGTGATTCATTTTCTAAAAATTTAAAGGAGGAAGACAATCCTTTAAAACTTTCAATACATGCTTCAAAAATTGCCCTTAATAAAATTTTAAAGGAACCTTTTCATTATTTATTTTTTCATTTGAAAACATCTGTTAGAATAATTTTTTCTACAAAATCTGAAGACATTTTGTTAAAGATAAAAGGTGAAAAAAAAGAAACTTTTGAATTTTATAAAGATGTTATTAATGGAAATGTTAAAGGTATTTATAAATATGTAATAATTCTTTTTTGTTTTATTGAAATTTTGCTTGTTTTTTTAACAATATTTTCAGGAGTTCTTTTTGCTTTTATAAAAATGGGGAAATTTGAAATTTTATCATTATTTTTAATTTTTTATTTTTTTATCTTAAGTGGAATGTTACAGGACGCAAGGTTTAGATTTCCAATAATTTCTGTATCCTATATTTTGTTTTCTGCTTTTTTATTTAAAATTTTTAATAAAAATGAGGTTTAAGGAAAAACCAGAAGATTTTTATGTTGAAGAAATTTTAAAAGAAAATATAATAAAAGAGAGTGGTAAATATTCAATATATAAAGTTTTAAAAATAAATATGACAACATATGAAGCATTACAAAAAATTTCAAATTATTTTAAAATAAATCCTAATTTAATTAATTTTTGCGGTCTTAAAGATAAAAGGAGCATTTCTATTCAATATTTTTCTTTACCAAATTATATAAATAAAGATTTTGAAATGGAAAATTTAAAGGGAAATTTTGTAGGTTATAGTAACATTTCCTGTAATCCTTCTTTGATAAAATATAATTTTTTTAAAATTTTATTAAAAGATGTGAAACTCAAAGAGGAAGTTGTAAAAAGAATAGAGGAGATAAAATTTTATGGTCTTCCAAATTATTTTGACCATCAAAGATTTGAACATGCAATAAGATACGGTAAATTTATATTTGAAGAAATTTTAAAGGGCAACTATGAAGAAGCATTAAAAATTTATTTTTTGAGCTTACCTGAAACAGGAAGAAAAAGATTAAGAAAATTTAAAAAGGTTGTAAGTAGATATTTTGGGGATTGGAATAGAATTTTAAAATATGCTGAAAGGGAAGAGGAGAGAAGGATTTTAAAATTTTTGATTAAAAATAAAGATACTTATCGTGCAATTTTTGAAATAGATGAGGAAAAACTGAAATTTTATTGCGAAAGTTATCAATCCTTTTTATGGAATAAAACTTTATATTATTTTTTAAAATATCTTGGACTCAAAGGATATAGATTAAGGCATTTTTTAAATCCCTTTTTCTTTTATTTAAATATTGATGAAGATTTAAAAGAAAGATTAATTAAAAAAAATTTTCCATTACCTCATCCTGATGAAAAAGAAGGTGATGAAGAATTTTTAAATATAATGAGAAATATTGAAAGAGCCAAATATTTAATGAATGCAAAAAATTTTAAAAATTATATGATAAAAAGTAAAAGGAGAGGAATATTTTTCCCGGAAAATTTAAAATATGAATTTAAAAACGGTTCTCTTTTAATTTCGTTCAATTTGCCAAGTGGAAGTTATGCAACTGTATTTTTGAAATCTTTAATTGCATATGAAAATATTTTTAAATTATAATTTTAAATCTAAAAATCGGGGCGTAGCGCAGCCCGGTTAGCGCACCACCTTGGGGTGGTGGGGGTCGGTGGTTCAAATCCACTCGCCCCGATTTTAGTCTCAATGAATTTACAATTTTTTCTTACTTCTGATGATGGTTATTTTTCAGAAGGTTTCAAAAATTTATTGGATTTTTTTAAGAAAAATAATTTAAAATATTTTTCAATTATACCAGAAAAAAATTTATCGGGAATAAGTCATGCAATTTCATTAGATAAATTTATAGAAATGAAAAAAATGGAAGAAAATGTTTATGTTATAAATGGAACACCTGTTGATGCTGTCCTTTTAGCACTATTTGGTGATTTGAATTATGAAAAACCAGATATTATAATTTCAGGCATAAATAGAGGATTTAATTTAGGGCTTGATGTTCTTTATTCAGGAACAGTTGCAGGGGTAAGAGAAGGATTTATATATGGAATTTCAGGTGTTGCTATTTCAATAGGAGATGGTGAAAAAATTTATTGGAACACTGCTATTTTTTATTTTGAAAAAATTTTAAATTATATTTTAAAAAATTTTGAGAAAATGAATAAATTTTTTTGGAATATTAATGTTCCAAATTTAGAAAAAGAAAAAATTGAAGGGATTGAATGGACACATCTTGGTAAAATTCATTATTTAAATCCTGTTGAAGTTGTTGAGAAAAATAAAAAGTTTAAAATTGCAGGAAAAATAAAATTTGTAGAAGAAAAAGGAACAGATGTTTATGCAGTTCTTTCAAATAAAATAAGCATAACACCCTTAGATATTTTTGGAGAAAAAGAGGGAGAATTTGAAGATAAAGGATTTATCAAATTTTAAAGAATACAGAGAAAAAAGAGAAAAGATGGTAAAAGAGCAGATTATAGCAAGAGGGGTTGAAGATAAAAGGGTTATAAAGGCAATGCTTGATATTCCAAGGCATTTATTTGTTCCGAAAGAGGTTGAAAAAGAAGCATATGAAGATTATCCACTTCCGATAGGTTTTAATCAAACAATTTCTCAACCCTATATGGTCGCAGTTATGACAGAGTATCTTGAATTAAAAGAAGAAGATGTTGTCCTTGAAATAGGAACCGGTTCAGGTTATCAAACTGCGATAATTGCCTATCTTGTTAAAAAAGTTTATACAATAGAAAGAGAGGAAAAACTTTTAGAAAGAGCAAAAAAAATTCTTGAAAAGCTTGGTTTTGATAATATAAAATATAAATGTGGAGATGGAAGTAAGGGATGGATGGATTATGCTCCTTATGACAAAATAATTGTTACTGCTGCTGCCCCAAAAATACCAGAGCCCCTTATAGAGCAACTTAAAAATAATGGAATAATGGTTATACCTGTTGGTTCAAGATGGATTCAGGAACTTGTTGTTGCAAAAAAAGATGAGAAGGGTAATTTAAAAATAGAAGAGAAATTTGAATGTGCTTTTGTTCCATTGCTTGGAGAATATGGATTTGAAAACGGGGAGTAGCGCAGATTGGTTAGCGCGCTTGGTTCGGGACCAAGAGGTCGAGGGTTCAAATCCCTCCTCCCCGAATTAATTTAAACTTCCCCCTCTTTTTTAATCACCTCCTATCAAAATTATTTTCTTATTTAAATTGATGTAAGGGGCTTCAATCTTAATCATATAAATTCCTTGCGGAAGCTCTTTTAAATTTAATTTTTTTGTATCTTTCTTTTTATCAAAGGAATAAGATAAATTTTTGATAATTCTTCCGCAACGATCAATTATGGATATTTCTACTCTTCCGGTATAATGAAGATTATAGGAAATAAATATTTCTCCTTTTGAAATTGTTGGATAAATTTTTAAAAATACTGGTTTTGAGTTTATTTTTTCTTCTGCAAGAACACCCCAATATCTTGCATAAGCAGTATCAATATGAGTTTGAAGTTCTTCTAAACTTTTTCCACCTCCAATTACAATTGCAAATTTAACTACTTGATTTGGTGCTAAATCAAATGGACCAGCAGATATGCAAGTTGACCAATCATAAGGTCTATTTGTTGAAGAAAATGAATAGGTTCCATTTAAAAATTTAATTTCTATACTATCAGGAAGCCCCTGATATGGATAAACATATATATCATGGTCTATAACAGAAAGATTTTTTATTAAACTGCTTGTTCTTGGAGGATTTAAAATTGCAGAACCCATATGTATTGTATCATAACATAAATAAGCCAATTTCCTTATAGTATCTATTCCTCCTTGATTTTGATAGGGATCTCCTATATCCCAATCAAGAAAAACACCTGTGTAAAGTTCTGTTATAAATTGATTTTGTGTATTTGTAAGATTGTATTCTATTATTATAAAATCATCACCATTTGGATCATCCCATGTGAATCCATGTTGCTCACATATAATTCCCTTAACTTCTTCTCCAAGTGAATCACTATATTTTCCAACTGAATATTCCGCAAAAGGGGGATAAGGTTCATAAATTACAATTCCGGTAGGCGTTGGTTTCCAGTCATTGTCGTCATATCCATTCTCTTCATAATAATCATCAATAACATAAGGCATTGTTGTTCCTATTGCAAATGCTCCTAAAAAAAGATGATTATTTGAATTAGGTGGATATTTGCAAAATGTTATCGTTCCTGTGTGTCTAAGTGTTATTACAATATTTCCAGCATCATGGGTTACAGAAGTCCCCTTCATTTCCATATTTACCACTATACTTATTATTATTCCAATAACCTTCATTTCAAACCTCCTAAATTTTTATTAGAATTTATGATTTCGTCAATTTCTTCTTTTTCAAGAATTTCTTTTTCAAGAAGTTTTTCAACGATTTTTTCAAGTATGTTTTTATTTTCTTTTATAATTTTTTCCGCAGTTTCTTCTGCTTTTTTAATTATATTTTTAATTTCTTCATCTATCATTTCAGCAGTTTTTTCACTATAATATCTTTTCATTCCAATCTCTCTTCCTAAAAATATTTCCTCTTCAACTTTCCCAAAAGTAACAGCCCCTATTTTTTCACTCATTCCCCATTCACATACCATTTTTCTTGCAATCTCTGTTGCTCTTTCTAAATCGCTTGCTGCTCCTGTTGTTTCTGTATTCAATACTATCTTTTCTGCTGCTCTTCCTCCTAAAAGAACTGCCAATTGACTTTCAAGGTATTCTTTTGAATATATATGTCTATCATCTTCAGGAAGTTGTTGGGTTACACCAAGTGCTCTTCCTCTTGGAATTATTGTAACTTTATGTATTGGGTCAGCATTTGGAACAAATTTTGAAACAAGTGCATGTCCTGCCTCATGGTATGCGATTAACCTTTTTTCTTCTTGTGAGAGAGCAAGACTTTTTCTTGCAAGTCCCATAAGAACCTTATCTTTTGCCTCTTCAAAATCTTCCATTTCAACTTTATTTTTACCTTTTCTTGCTGCAAGAAGCGCTGCTTCATTAACCATATTTGCAAGATCAGCACCCGCAAATCCAGGTGTTCCTTTTGCAAGTTTTTTTAAATCTACATCTTCCCCAAGTGGTATTTTTCTTGTATGTATTTTTAATATTTCTTCTCTTCCTTTAACATCGGGTCTATCAATAACTATTTGTCTATCAAATCTTCCGGGTCTTAAAAGAGCAGGGTCTAAAATATCAGGTCTATTTGTTGCAGCCATTATTATTACTCCATCCTTTGTATCAAAACCATCCATCTCAACAAGAAGTTGATTCAATGTTTGTTCTCTTTCATCATGCCCACCACCAAGCCCTGCTCCTCTTAATCTTCCAACTGCATCTATTTCATCAATAAAAACTATTGCAGGAGCCATTTTTCTTGCTTGATCAAATAAATCTCTTACTCTTGCTGCACCAACTCCAACAAAAAGTTCTACGAAATCAGAACCAGAAATTGAAAGAAATGGAACTTTTGCTTCACCTGCAACTGCTTTTGCAAGAAGTGTTTTTCCTGTTCCTGGTGGTCCTAATAGTAAAACACCTTTTGGTATTCTTGCTCCAAGTTTTTGAAATTTTTGTGGATTTTTTAAAAATTCTATTACCTCTTTAAGTTCTTCTTTTGCTTCATCACAACCTGCTACATCATCAAATGTAACTTTTGGTCTATCTTCTGTTAAAATTTTTGCCCTTACTTTTCCAAAAGAAAATGCCCTTGAAGAACCTCCTTGAATCTGTCTTAAAAATAAAAACCAGAACACAATAAATATTAAGAACCATGGAGCATAACCAAGAAGAACATCCCAGAAAGGATTTTTTATTTTTGTTTTAACTTCAATTCCATGTTTTGTTAGTAAATCAAGGAGGTCTGGTTTTGGAATTGGTAGGGAAAGTTTAAAGTTTTTGAAATTTTCTTCTTTTATAACAAGGGGGTTTTTGAATTCACCAGTTATTTCCTTTTCAGTAACAACTACTTCTTTTATATTTCCTTTATTTACCTCTTCTAAAAATTTTGAGTAGGAGATTTCAATTGAAGAAATCCTTTTTTCACTGAAATAGGCAATGAGAAGTGCAAAAGAAATAAATATCAGTATCCAAAAAATTATTCCCTTTAAGTAATTTTCTCCTCCTTTTTTCTTTTCATTCATTTTTCTCCTCCAAATCTATAATTCTAATATCTTTAAGATAACGGAATTTTTCGTCAAAGTCAAGTCCATATCCTACTAAAAAAAAGTTTGGGACCCTAAATCCCACATAATCAAGATGAATATCTACTTTCCTTCTTTCAAATTTATCAAGAAATACACATATTTTACAAGAAATGGGCTTTTCCTTCTTAATTTCTTCATATATCCTTTTTAAAGTATATCCTGTATCAATTATATCTTCAACAATTATAACATGTCTACCTTTAATCTTTGTTTGAGGTTTCATAATCCATTTTATTTTTCCATCTGATATACTTTTTGAACCATAACTTGAAACCCTTAAAAATTCCACTTCATGGGGAAAATTTAAATTTCTTATAAGATCGGCAAGAAAAACAACTCCTCCTTTTAAAATTCCAATTAGCAATGGATTTTTATCCTTATAATCTTTTTTTATTTCTTCAGCAATTTCCTTAACCCTCTTTTTAATTTCTTTTTCCTTTATGAGGACTTTAAGTTTCATATTTAATTTCTATAATTTTATCATAATTCTCTTTATTTTTCAAATCATCAGAAAAAATATTTGGATAAATCCAGAGCACTTTTTTATCATAAGATAAAAGTGGCAAATATTTTCTTAAAAATCTTGGTATTTTAAATTCATTAAAAATTTTTTTCAATTTTTTTCTCCTTTTATTTATTATAATATAATCACCCTCTTCCCAGTTTTTTAAAAAACCATCAATTTCTTCATTTATCTTTATTTTAATATTTAATGGCTCCCAATTGTATATTCCCTTTTTTATTTTTTCCTTTTTTTTAAATTTAATATCTTTAAAAATGCTTAAATATCCATGAGATATTTCAAAAAAGATATTACTTGATAAACTAACCCTTCCCTTTTTATTTTTATATATTTTTTTAATTTCTTCTTTTTGATAAAAATTAATTGGTTTTCCTTTTTCTATTTTTTGAAGTAAAAAATTCACAATTTCCAAAATTTCATAATCCTCTAATTCTGGTATTTTTAAAATGAAAAAATTTTTCCCTTTTAAATATAAATTTTCCCTATATATTTTTTCAATATGCTTTTTTATAAATTCCCTTTCCTCATAAAAGGAAATATATGTTTTTAAAAATCCCTTTTCAAGGTTTGGAAAAATTTCTTTTAAAAGTGGTATTATTTTATTTCTTATATAATTTCTCGTAATTTTTAAGTTAAAATTTGTTATGTCAATTTTATAGTTAATACCTATTTTTTTTAAAAAATCTATATTTTCCTTTTTTGTATTTAAAATAAGAGGTCTTATATAATTTTCATCAGATGGCATTATCCCAATTATCTTTTCTCCAAATCCTCCCCTTAAAACTCTAAATAATAGAGTTTCTATTACATCGCTTAAAGTATGACCTGTTGCTATTTTATCAAAACCATATTTTTTTAAATAAATTTCAAAAATTCTTTTCCTTTCCTTTCTTGCTTTTTCTTCAAAACTCCCTTTTTTTTCTATTTCTATTTTTTCAATAAATAAAGGTATGTTTAGTTTTTCACACAATTTTTTTAAGAAATTTTTTTCTTCTTCAACATCCCTTAATCCATGGTCAATATAAATTGCACTTATTTTCAATTTTTTTTCCTTTTCTATTGCTTTTAAATTCAAAAGACAGGAAAGAGAATCAGGTCCTCCAGAAACTGCGACAAGTATTTTATCATTTTCTTTAATAAGATTAAATCTTTTTATTGCTTCTAAAAATTTTTTATTTGGAATTATCTTCATTTATAAATAATTTTTGATTTTTCCTTACCTATTGAAATAATTTTTATGGGAATTTCAAGATATTCTTCTATAAAATCAATTATTTTCTTTAAATTTAAGGGGAGCTCATCATATTTTTTAAAATCTTCTTTAATTTCAAAACCATCAAATACTTTGTATATGGGTTTTATTTTAAACCAGTTTGAAATACCAACTGGTGGAAAATTTATTCTTTCTCCATCAATTTCATATTCAATGCATATTTTTATTTTTTCAATATTAGAAAGAACATCAATTTTAGTCAATGCAATTTCATTAACTCCATTTATAATACATGAATATTTTGAAATAACTAAATCAAGCCATCCACATCTTCTTGGTCTTAAAGTTGTTGCTCCATATTCTTCCCCCTTTTCTCTTATAATATTTTGCATTTCATCTTTAAATTCGGTAGGGAATGGTCCTTTTCCAACCCTTGTAGTATATGACTTTAATACTCCTATTATTCTTTTTATTTTATAAGGTGGGATTCCTAAGCATGCAGAAGCACCACCTGCTGTTGTAAAGGAAGAAGTTACATATGGATATGTTCCAAATATTATATCAAGAAGTGTTCCCTGAGCACCTTCTATAAGAATTCTTTTCCCTTCCTTTTCTTTTTCATATAAAAATTTTATCGTATCTATTACTCTCTCCTTAATTTTTTCAAAATTTTCCCTCAAATTTTTTATAATAAAATTTTTATCAGGTGGAACCTGCCCATATTCACCACCTAATATAACTTTATTAAAATTAAAGGAATTTTTAAATCTTTCGTTAAAATCCCTTTCATTTTTTAAATCACAAATTCTAACTCCTTTTCTTCTCACAAAATCTGAATAGGCAGGTCCTATTCCCCTTTTTGTTGTTCCTATAGATGTTTTTTCTTCTTCAAGTTCATCAATAAATTTATGATAGGGTAACACAAGAGGACATCTTTCATCAATATAAATTCTTTCTTTGACCTTTAATCCGAATTTTTCCATTTCCTCAATTTCTTTTAAAAGAAGTTCTAAATCTATTACTTCATATGGTCCTAAAATTCCTGTTTTATCCTCATGAATTAAACCAGAAGGAAGCTGGTGGAAAACTATTTTTTTATTGTTTATATAAACCGTGTGTCCTGCATTTGAACCACCTTGAAACCTTACAACTATATCAAATTCATCTTTTAAAGCACTAATTATTTTACCTTTTCCCTCATCACCCCATTCAAGTCCAATTATTGCAATATAAGGCATTTAAAAACCCCTTTCTTTATATTCTCCATAAACCTCTTTAAGTGCTTCACATATTTCTCCAAGCGTTAGATTTTTTTCAATACTTTCTTTTATATAGGGCATGAGATTTTCATTTTTAATTGCCTTCTCCTTTAAAATTTCTAAACATTTTTTAACTTCTTCTTTATTTCTTTTTTCTTTAAATTCCATTAAAATTTTTTTCCTTTTTTCATATATTTCTTCTGAAATTTTTATACAAGCTGAAGGTATTTTTGTTTCTTCATCCTTAAACAGGTTAACTCCAACTACATATTCTCTTTTTTCCTCAACATCTTTTTGATATTTATAAGCACTTTCTTCAATAAGTTTCTTCATATAACCTGTTTCAACACATTTTAATGCACCACCTCTTTCTTCTATATCCTTAATAATTTCCATGATTTCTTCTTCTTTATCTTTTGTCAATTTTTCTATTAAATAAGAACCACCAAGAGGGTCAACATATTCAGGTATTTTACTTTCATAAGCAATTATTTGTTGCGTTCTCAAAGCAATTTTAACTGCTTCTTTTGAAGGAAGTCCTATTGCTTCATCAAAAGAATTTGTATGAAGACTTTGTGTTCCACCTAAAATTGCAGAAAGTGCTTGTAAAGTTACCCTTATTATATTATTCATTGGTTCCTGATATGTTAAAGTTGAACCACATGTTTGGGTATGAAATCTCATCTTCATGGAATTTTCATTTTTTGCTTTAAATCTTTCTTTCATTATTCTTGCCCACACTTTTCTTGCTGCTCTAAATTTGGCAATTTCCTCAAAAAAATTATTATGGGCACCAAAAAAGAAAGAAATTCTTTCTCCAATTTTATCTATATCAATTCCCCTTGAAAGAGCACTTTCTATATATTCAATTGCATTCGCAAATGTGAAGGCAATCTCTTGAGAAGCATTTGCCCCCTTTTCTCTTATATGGTATCCTGAAATTGACACAAAATACCATTTTGGCATATATTTTATACAATATTCCCATATATCAATTGAAAGTTTTATTGATTCTTTTGGTGGAAATATGTAATTTCCTCTTGCGAGAAATTCTTTTAAAGGGTCATTTTGAACTGTTCCACTTAAAAGTTCTTCTTTTACCCCCTTTTTTTTAGCAATTAATATATACATTGCAAGAATTATGTTTGCAGTTGCATTTATTGTCATAGAAGTGGAGACTTTTTCAAGTGGAATATCTTCAAAAATTTCTTCCATGTCATGAATTGTGCTAACCGCAACACCTACTTTTCCTACCTCACCTTTTGATAATGGATGGTCAGAATCAAGTCCAAGCTGGGTTGGAAGGTCAAAAGCAACTGAAAGCCCTGTTTGCCCTTGCGAAAGCAAATATTTAAATCTTTCATTTGTTTCTTTTGCTGTTCCATATCCTGCATATTGCCTCATTGTCCACAATTTTCCCTTATACATTGTTTCATAAATTCCTCTTACAAAAGGAAATTCACCAGGATTTCCTATTTCTTTTTGATAATCAATATCCTTTATATCATCAGGTGTAAAATAATATTTTTCCTTCATGTTTTAATTTTCAAAATTTTATCCCCTTTTTTAATTGAAGAATTTTTTTGAACATATATTTCTTCTATTTCTGCTTCATTTGGTGAAGAAATCTCTAATTGCATTTTCATAGATTCCATTATAACTAAAGGTTCCCCTTTTTTAACTTTTTGTCCTATATTTACCTTTATTTCTGTTATTATTCCTGGCATAGGTGCATATATTATATTTTTTGCTTCTTTTTCAAAAGTTTCCCTTTTTGTTCCAATTTCAACCTCGTATTCTTTACCATCAACAAGTATTAAATTTTTATTTTTTTCTTTTTTTAAAGGTAAAAATTCTATACATTTTCCATTTATAATAGCAAAAATTTTCCCATCAATTTTCCTTTCTATTAAATCTACTTCAAATTTTTTATTATTACAAATAAAAATCTTTTTACCCTTTTCATTTTTAATTTCTATTTCAAATTCTTTCCCTCCTATAAATATATGTTTTTTCAAGATATGTTCCTAAATCTATTTATAATTTTCCAGGGATTATAACTTCTTTCTTTCTGTTTTATTACTATTTCCTTATTTTCCATGCATAAGGCTAAGATTGCAATTTCTAAAAGTTTGTCATCACTTTCTTTTATTTCTTCAAATCCAAATTCTTTTAAAAAACTGGTGTTATAATTTCCTTTTTTAAATTTTTCATTCTCCATTATTTTAATTAAAAATGGTATAATTGTTTTAACACCTATGATTATATATTCCTTGAGAGCTTCTTTCATTTTTTCAATTGCATATTCCCTTTTTTCTGCTAATACTATTAATTTTGAAATCAAAGGGTCATAATATACAGGAATTTCCCATCCTTCATATATTCCAGAATCAACCCTTATATTTGGTCCTTTTGGCTCATTTAAATATTCTATTTTACCAGGAGAAGGAGCAAAATTGTTATCAGGATCCTCTGCATAAATCCTGCATTCTATTGCACTTCCCCTTAAATTTATTTCCTCTTTTTTGTAAGGAATTTTTTCTCCATTCGCTATTTGAATTTGCGCCCTGACAAGGTCTTTACCTGTTACCATTTCAGTTACAGGATGTTCCACCTGTAATCTTGCATTTATTTCAAGAAAATAAAAATTTTTGTTTTCATCTACAAGAAATTCTATCGTTCCAGCATTATAATAATTTATTTTCTTTGCTATTTCTATTGCTGCTTCTGTCATATCCTTTCTCAATCTTTCATCCATAAATGGTGAAGGGGATTCTTCTATTATTTTTTGATGTCTTCTTTGTATTGAACATTCTCTTTCAAATAAATGAATATAATTTCTATATTTATCTCCTAAAATTTGAATTTCAATATGTCTTGGATTTTTAAGATATTTTTCAATATAAAGAGTTCCATCTCCAAAAGCCTCAATTGCTTCTTTTTTTGATAACTCAAAAGAAATTTTTAAATCTTCCTTTCTTTCCACTATTCTCATCCCCTTCCCACCACCTCCAAGTGCTGCTTTAATCATAAGTGGAAAACCTATTTTTTCCGCCATTTTTTCAAATTCTTCATAATCTTCTGTTCCAGTTTCAGTTCCAGGAATTATATTAACTCCACATTCTCTTGCTGCTTTTCTTGCAAATATTTTATCTCCACTTTTTTCTAAGGCAGAAGGTGATGGTCCAATAAATATTATTCCATTTTTTTCGCATTCTTCTGCAAATTTTGAATTTTCTGCAAGAAAACCATATCCTGGATGAATTGCATCTGCTTTGCACTTCTTTGCTATTTCAATTATTTTTTCAATATTTAAATAACTTTCAGAAGGTCTTGAAGCACCAAGATAATATGTTTCATCAGTTTTTCTTATATGAAGGGATTCCCTATCAGCATCAGAATATACTGAAACACTTTTTATTCCCATTTCCCTTAATGTTTTTGCAATCCTTATAGCAATTTCTCCTCTATTTGCGATTAGAACTTTTTTAATCATAGAGGAATATTTCCGTGCTTTTTTGGTGGAAGTTTTGCACTTTTATTTTCAAGCATCTTTAATGCACTTATTATTTTTTTCCTTGTTTCCCTTGGTTCTATTACATCATCAATGTATCCATACGAGGCAGCAACATATGGATTTGCAAATTTTTCCCTATATTCTTTTATGAGTTTTTCTCTTAATTTTTCAGGATTTTCACTTTTTTCTAATTCTTTCCTGAATATTATGTTTACGGCACCATCAGGACCCATAACTGCTATTTCAGCAGTTGGCCATGCAAAATTTATGTCCCCTCTTATTTGTTTTGAAGACATAACACAATACGCACCCCCATAAGATTTCCTTGTTATAACTGTTATTCTTGGAACTGTTGCTTCTGAAAAGGCATATAGAAGTTTTGCTCCATGTTTTATTATTCCACCATGTTCTTGCTGAACACCTGGTAAAAATCCAGGAACATCTTCAAGAATTATAAGTGGAATGTTAAAAGCATCACAAAATCTTACAAATCTTGCTCCTTTAATTGAAGCATCAATATCAAGGGCGCCTGCAAGATGAAGTGGATTTTGCGCTACTATTCCAACAACCTTTCCCCCCATTCTTGCAAATCCAACAATCAGATTTTGGGCATAATGTTCATGAACTTCAAAAAATGTTCCTGTATCAACAATGCTTTCAATCACCTTTTTCATATCGTATGGAAGATTTGGGTCATCAGGCACTATTTCATCAAGTTCTTCACATATTCTATCTTCTGGGTCATCTGTTTCAACATATGGAGGGTCTTCTAAGTTATTTAAAGGTAAATATTCAAATAGTGTTCTTATTTTTTCAAGACACTCATAATCATCCTTTGCTATAAAATGTGCTATTCCAGATTTTTCTGCATGAACTCTTGCACCTCCAAGTTCTTCAAAAGTTACAATTTCACCTGTTACTGCTTTTATGACTTCAGGTCCTGTTATAAACATATAACTTGTTTTTTCTACCATAAAAATGAAATCAGTTAAAGCAGGTGAATAAACTGCTCCTCCTGCACATGGTCCCATTATTGCTGAAATTTGAGGAATTACTCCTGATGCCATTACATTTCTCCAGAATATTTCTGCATAACCAGCAAGTGAAACAACCCCTTCCTGAATTCTCGCCCCTCCTGAATCATTTAAACCTATGATTGGAACACCATTTTGCATTGCAAGGTCCATTATTTTACATATTTTTTGTGCATATTGATAGGACAAACTACCTCCAAAAACTGTAAAATCCTGTGAAAAAACAAAAACAGGTCTCCCTTTTATTTTTCCATATCCTGTAATTACTCCATCACCGAGAATCCTTTTCTTTTCCATTCCAAAATCGTAGCAATGATGTGTAACAAATCTATCAAATTCTTCAAAAGTTCCTTTATCTAATAAAATTTCAATTCTTTCCCTTGCAGTTAATTTCCCCTTTTTATGCTGTTCTTCTATTTTTTCCTTACCCCCTCCTAAAAGTGCTTTTTCTCTTAAATTTTTAAGTTCTTCTATTTTTTCTTTAACTTTCATCATTTACTCCTTTTTATTTATAAATTATAAAGCATTTAAGCACTAATTGACAAAATAAAAAATTTTTCTTTATAATATTTTATTCAAAAATTAAAAAGGAGGAAAAATGAATAAATATACTGCATTTGTTTTAATGAAAATAAGCGTTGGAAAATTGCCTGAAGTGTCAAAGGAACTTCTTGCAATTGAGGAAATTAAAGACCTTTACATGGTAACAGGAGAGTTTGATTTACTTGCAGTTCTTGAAGTAGACAAATATGAGCAACTTGGTGAAATAATTGTTGAAAAAATTCATAAAATTAAAAATATAGAAAGAACACAGACATTGATGGCTTTCAAAACATACAGGTATTTCTTGGGTTAAGTTTAAAATATATTTGACTTTTTAATTTAAATTCTTTATTATTTAATAACTTATGAGGAAGATTTTTTTAATATTTTTAATTTGCAATTTAAATAGCGAAATTTTAATGGTTACTGATAAAAGGGAATTAAATCAGGATATCATAAAAAAAATAGGAAGCTTTTTTAAAAATGAAAGAATAATAATCTCTCCTTCTAATTATGCTCATGAGATAGATTTTAAACCCCTTTTAATTTTTGTTTTTGAAAAAAAATTTTTAATTAATTTTCCAGAAAGATTTAAGGATGTTCCTTGTATTTTGATTTACATTGAAGATCCCCTTATTCCTTTAAGTTTAAATATTACTGGAATTTTCTATACTGTTCCACCTTGGGTTGTTTTTTCCTTTTTAAATGCAATTGGTTTTAAGAATAAAAAAATAATAACAATTATCCCTGAAGGGAAAATTGATTTTTCATATGTTGAAGAAGCAAAAAGAATTTCTTCTAATTTCAATATAATTTTAAATATTTTAGAAACAAAAATTGGTAATATTTCTGGTATTTCAGAAGAAATTAAAAAAGGAGATATTATATGGATTTTTCCAAATGAAATAACACTAAATCCAGTTTTTATAAAATATATTATAAGATTTTCTCTTGAAGAGAAGAAAATAATAATTGGATATTCAAAAGATTTAGTAGAGCAGGGTTTTGTTTTTTCAATTGAAGTTGAGGAAAATAAATATAAGGATAAAATTTATGACTTTGTTAAAAAAATAAGTGAGGGAAAAAATCCACTTGCTATTCCAATTCAATATCCTGATAATTTCAACTATTATTATAATTCAAAGATTGGCAAGTTATTGGGATTAAATGTTGATTTTTCAAAATTTTATAAGGAAATAAAATATATAGAGAAATGAAAGAAATGATAAAGAAACTTGAAGAAATTTTAAAAATCTTATTTAAGGGAAAAGAATGTGGTATTTATATAAGAAAAGGGGAGGAGAAATATATGATTTTAGCCCAGAATGGAGAAGATATGCCTTTAATTATAAGAGAAGGTGTTGAAGATTATTATTATGAGAAATTGAATTCTAATTTTGTTTTACTTTTCAAAGAAGATTTAAAGGAATTTAAAAATGAAATAAATATTTTAAAAGATTATTTAGAAATTTATTTTTCAAAATTATATATAGATGAAATTTTTAAAAACTTAGAATTTTTAAAAATACCTTATGTTTCAATTCAAACTCTTGGAAGTATATTCAAATTTATTCTTCCTGATGCAAAAATATTTTTATGGCTTAAAGAAAAATATAATTCCTTTTATTTTTTAATTTATTCTTTTCCAGATTTTGAAAAAAAATTTTTCTCCATTACTTTTTTCCCTGAAGAAAAAATTTTAAGTTTGGATAAATTAAGAGATTATAATTTAAGGAAATTTTTAGAAGATGAAAATATAAATTATGTTAAAATTTTAAAAAATGGTGAAAATGTTCTTTTATGGGGTTTTGAAAAATTTCCTTTTTATAATAAAGAAATAGATGAATTAATTGAAAAATTTTTGCCAGATAAATTTCTATTAATAAATACTTTTGAAATTTTTATAGATAGAATTTATCCAAAAGAATATAAAAATTATAGAGAGTTTGCATTGGATATACAAAAAAATTTTGAAGAAATAGAAGGTAAATTTCCCCTATATTTTAAAATTTCCTTTTTCTTCTTTAAGGATGAATTTTATCTTGATAAAGATGGATTCTTTAAAAGTTTACCTTATGAAGATATTTTTGATTTAAAAAAAATTAAAATTCCTTTTGGAGAAATTGAATATTATATTGGAATTAAAGAATTTCATCCATTTTTTGAATATGTTTTTGAAGGAAAATTAAAGGAGACTTCTTTTCGTCTATTTTATGAAAATTTGTATAAAAGTTTAGAAACTTTTGATTTTGAAAAAGATTTTAAAAATTTTGAATTTTATGATTTATTTATTCCTTTTTTTAAAAATTTTGAAGAATTTATTTTAATCAATAACCCTTCTCTCCAAAATTTTGAAAAAATTAGAAAAATTTTTTGTTTGTTCAATTCAATCTTTCCTTTAATTTTAAAAGAAAAGGAATTAAGGAATGTTTTTGAATTAATTGTTAAATCCATTAAAGAACCGTGTGCTGAAATTGAAGAAATAATTTTTGCTATAAAAAGCAATGAAGAAATAGAAAAATTTTTCTGTTCATCAAAATTGATAAGAAAAGAGGAATTTGAAGATGTTTTAAAAGAAAATGAAAGTAAGATTAAGTGGAAAAAATATTTTATTTTAAAAAATATTCTTTCTGTTTCTTCTCTTTCATGCGAATTATATTTCCTCTTCAAAAAAGAAGATATAGATAATAATTTTTATTTTGACCTTATGAAAAACTTGAACATTTTTTTATACTTTATTATAAATTTTAAAGAATATTATGAAAAATCTAAAGAATTTTTGAGTTTTGAAAAAGTTTTTCCCATTAAATTGAAAGTTGCAAAAAATTTGTTTTTTTTACCTTCAAAATTAGAGCAAATACTAAAATCTAAAGAGCAAAAAATTAATTTAAAAGAAATAATTGAATTGGTAATTGAAAAAGAGAAGGTAAATATAATCAAAAAGAATATCAATACAAAATTTTTAAAAAAGGAAGAAATTTTTGTTGATGGATATAAAGAACTTTTAGAATATGCTTTTTCTGTTATTTTTGAAGAACTTATAAAACATAATAGAATTAATGGGGAAATGGAAATTGAAATAAATAAAGAAGAGAAATTTATTTTTATAAGCGATACAGGGATAGGGCTTTCAAAAAATCAAATTGCTTCCCTCTGTAATCCTGATGCTGAAAAAGAAGACGCCTTTTCATTGGCGGGTTATATTTTTAAACTTCATAATTTTAATTTGAATATAGAAGTTGAAAGGGGACTTTGGAATAAAATAAAAATATTTATATGATTTTTTCCCAAAAATCAAAAAACAAAAAGGATGTTTCCCTTTATAAAAAAGAAGAAAAAAATTACAATTATTTTGTAAAACCCCTTTATAGCATAATAAAAAGAATATATTTATTAAGTCCACAGGAAAGAGAAAAAAAATTAAAATTTTTTTTAAAAAGATTGGAAATATTATCAGAAATTATTGATGGTAAAGTAATAAGTGAATTTAAGGAAATAAATCCTAAGGAGTTTATTCAAGAAGTAATTTCTGAGATTAAAAATTTTGAGGATTTAACTTCTATAGATTTAGAAATTTTACTTGAAGAAGATTTTAAATTTATTTCTTCTCCAAGTATCTTAAAATTTATTTTGATAGAAATTTTGAAGAATTCTATATGGGCTTGTAAAAATCAGGGTAAGATAAGTATTTGTTTTAAACAGGATAATTATAATGTATATATTGAAATAAAGGATAATGGTATAGGAATTCCAAAGGAAATAAAAGATGATATTTTTTTACCATTAACACAATTTCATGAAAGATTTTATAAGGGTTTTGGACTTGGTCTTTCAATGGTTAAAGAACTTTCAAGATTTATGGCATGTAATGTTGAATTTGAAAGTTATTTTCCAGAAGGTGCGATTTTCAGATTAATTATTCCCAAAAAAATTAAAGTTAAAGGGAATTTATAAGAATTTTCTTCTTGTTGCTTTAAGTTTTTTTATAAAACTTTTCCCCTTTCTTTTTTTACCCTTTTTAAAGGGCAGAGCTTCTTTTTTTAATTCTAACCATATATCCCTATATTTGGCGGCCCTTTCAAATTCATAAATTTCTGCTGCCTCTTTCATTTTCTTTTCCAAATAGTAAATCAATTCAATTTTTGTCATTTTCCTTTCCATTTCCCTTATTTCTTTTTCTATATCTTCAAAATCCCTTTCTGGTTTATATCTTTCATCAGCAACTCCTGTTGTTTTTAAAATTTGTTCTTTTGATTTAACAATTGTTTTTGGAATTATACCATGTTTTTCATTATATTCTATTTGTATTTTTCTTCTTCTTTCAGTTTCCTCTATTGCTCTTTTTATTGCATCAGTTATATTATCTGCATAAAGTATTACTTCACCACAAGCATTTCTTGCCGCCCTTCCTGCTGTTTGAATTAAAGCAGTTTCTGACCTTAAGAATCCTGTTTTATCAGCATCCATTATTGCAACAAGAGAAACTTCTGGTAAATCAAGTCCTTCTCTTAAAAGATTTACTCCAACAAGAACATCAAATTCCCCAAGCCTTAATTTTCTTAAAATTTCAACCCTTAAAAGTGGTTCTATTTCTGAATGTAAATATTCAACCTTAAACCCTGAAATTTTTAAATATTCTGCCAAATCCTCCGCCATTCTTTTTGTTAAAGTTGTTACAAGAACTCTTTCCTTTTTAAGAGTTCTTTTTCTTATTTCTTCCATTAAATCATCAACTTGATTTTTTGTTGGTTTTATTATAATTTTTGGGTCAACAAGTCCTGTTGGTCTTATTATTTGTTCAACAACCCTTCCACTACTTTTTTCTATTTCAAAGGGAGATGGTGTTGCTGACATAAAAATGCATTGATCTATTAAAGATTCAATTTCTTCATACTTTAATGGTCTATTATCAAGTGCAGATGGTAATCTAAAACCGTATTCAACAAGTATTTCTTTCCTTTTTCTATCCCCCTTATACATTGCTTTTAATTGAGGAACAGTAACATGTGATTCATCTATAACAAGTAAAAATTCTTCTGGGAAATAATCTATCAGACAGCAGGGTCGTTCACCTGGTTTTCTTCCATCAAGATGCCTTGAATAATTTTCTATCCCTGGGCAATATCCTATTTCTCTTAACATTTCCAGATCAAATCTTGTTCTTGTTAAAAGTCTTTGTGCCTCTAAATATTTACCCTGCTTTTCAAGTTCAATAACCCTTTCTTCAAGTTCTTGTTCAATTGATTTTATTGCTTCTTCAAGTCTTGGTCTTGTTGTAACATAATGGGTTGCAGGGTGAATTGCAACCTTCTTCTTTTTTTCTAAAATTTCATTTGTTATTCTATCAACCTTTAATATTTTTTCAAGCGTATTCCCACTAAAAATCAATCTTATAACATAATCTTCATAAGCAGGAACGATTTCTACACTTTCACCCCTTATCCTAAAATTTCCCCTTTCAAGAGAAAAGTCATTTCTTGCATAAGCAAGCTCAACTAATCTTTCAATAACAGCATCTCTTTCTATATTTTCCCCTTCCCTTAAAATTAAATAAAGCTTTTTAACCTCCTCAACATTTCCAAGTCCATATATGCAGGAAACTGATGCGACAACTATTACATCATCCCTTTCAAGTAAAGAAGATGTAGTTCTTAATCTTAACCTTTCTATATCTTCATTTATTGAAGCATCCTTTTCAATATAAGTATCTGTTTCAGGAATATATGCTTCTGGTTGGTAGTAATCATAATAACTTATGAAGTATTCAACTGCATTTTCTGGAAAAAGCTGTTTTAATTCTCCATAAATCTGTGCTGCAAGTGTCTTATTATGGGATATTATAAGAGTTTTTTTATTTATTTCTTTAATTACATTCGCAATTGTGAATGTTTTTCCACTTCCTGTAACTCCTAAAAGTGTTTGAAATTTTAAATCTTGTTTTAAACCTTCAACAAGTTCTCTTATTGCTTTTGGCTGGTCTCCTCTTGGCTTTAAATCAGTAATAAGTTTAAACATATTAAAAGATAAAGTTCACACCATAATTTAAATCTTTATTATTTTAAATTTTTTCAATTTTTCATTAAAATTAACTTCTATAAAATAAACACCTTTTTTAAGACCTGAAATTTTAAATTTGTTTTTACCCTTCTTAATATTTTCTTCAATCTCCTTTACCTTTCTTCCA